>ENA-OWMB01000002-OWMB01000002.1-metagenome-genome-assembly--contig:-NODE-2-length-149845-cov-7.800901_pt1 | contig 149845 bp, 126 predicted proteins | sample MGYA00245353_ERZ651112 | MGnify/ENA primary metagenome ERZ651112 (study PRJEB26857, sample SAMEA4031773) | metagenome | biome: human; feature: oral; material: saliva | place: Philippines | collected 2014...
GATAAAATAACAGAACCACGGTCTTTTAGTTTATCCAAGTTTTCAACAATGCTACTAATAGAACGATAGTGAACATTATTAGAAGTATTCAGAATACCCACCATTACTTCAATCTTATCTGGACTTTCCCATTCATCGTATACTTTACCATATACAGTGATTTCTTTTTTAGTAGTATCTGGATTAATACCTTGGATAAGGATTTTACCAGAAATAGCATTAGCAATTTGGTTTACATTAGATTGAATAACACGAGCACATGCTGAACGGAAGAAGTTACACCATACGGTCAAGTTAATATTATCTAAATTCAATCCTTTAGTAGGTTCTTTTGCAATTTTATCTACAATCAAGAAACCAATGACGCTTAATAACATATTGCGATAAGACTGAACCAAACCACCTACTTTTTCATTACTACCTAGAATTAATTCATTATAGGCAGTATCGAATAAATCACCTTCAAATGAATTATTCCAAATAGTAGCTAATTCCATGATACCAGCATTAACATCATCACTGCTAGTACGACACATTTCAATTAATTGGTCACGGCTTAAGTTATCAGGAAATGTAGGTTTAAAGCTAGGACCTTTTTGTACACGTTCTACGATAGCGAAACTATTAATATATTGCCCTAATGCGCCATACAGGAAGTCAGGAATATCCAATTTCTTAATATTAATTACAGCACCGCGTTGTTCTTTTTCTTTTAAAGTAACTTCTACTTTATTGTGCAAGTCCTCTACAATTGGATTAACCACATTGCGAACAAAGTTTACTTGATTAATAAGAGGCTTAACATAAGTTTTATCCATCTCATCAAGAGCAACACCTAAAGCAAAGTTACCACTTAGAGCAAATGGGGTATTTGCTTTATCGGAAATCAAACTCAGACTTTGGTTAATGCTTTCAGTGGAAGCTACAATTTCTTCTTCAGGCATACAGTTTTTAAAGATGTATTCCAAAGGACTGTTTGCTTGACATTTTAGTTTTTGACGTGGGAGTAAAGAGGCTTTAGCAGTTTGTGAAGAGAGAGCCAGTAAACGAGTGTTAATCATTTAGATTCTCCTTTAGAAATAATACGACGTTGGAAGTCAGCCAATGCTAATTCTTCAACGACATCTGTTGTTAAAACATCACCATCTTTCTCAGGAAGAGTACCGATGACATTATTAATTACATGCAGCGATAAACGACTCACTAGAAAAGCAGCACTGGCTAAAACCAATGCGTTTTCTGAATCGACGAGTATTTCTTTATTCATTTTAAATACCTCGAGGTTATTAAATAAATTCATTAAACGTTTAATAAGAAGAGAGACTACTCCCCCGTAAGGAAGTAGCCCCTCTAGTCACAAATACAGCTAATTTTTACTATTAAAGTAGGTATCTGCTACCTTTTTACTCATCTCTACCAATAGGGTATTTGTCATCCCCATTAAGAATGGACTATTAACGATGCGGTTATAAATCGAGTTACTACCGAATATAGAATCAAGTTCCATACCCATAGAACCATCCTTATTAGCAAGACGTGGTGGTTCATCGTATACGTAACCTACAGTGGCCTTGAGCTGGGCTGCAAAGGTTAATTTGTCTCCGACACTGATACCTTGGTCACTACTGATAGTAAATACGATTACAGCTGTATCTACAAGCAATGGATTACCATCTACACGATAAGTATCGTCTACTTCACCGGTATATGGTTTTTTACCTAAAGCTTTTTGTAAAGCAACCAATTTATTATCAGAAGCATTCGCTATTTTCATTAATGATTCAGACATATCTTCTTTATCACCATTATAGAATACTTCTACTTTATCAATCACACCATTAATGCTACTCTTAGGAGCTGACTTACTTAAGTTTCTTAATAAATCAATACTGTTTTCATCAAACAAATTACCATCATGAGTAATACTGTCTTCAATGTAACATAATGGGTCATCAATCTTAACTACAGTACCAGGTTTAGCCAGTCTATGGATACTTTGGTCAAAGTTTACAACTACTTCTTTTTTAACTACAGTTTTTACACGAGTGTTTTCACCAAAGTTACGAGTAATAGCTGTAGAGTCTTCAAAAGTATACGGATGCTCAATCAACGCTACTTTACCTAATACACCAGTTTTCATTGCTAATTTACCAGGCTTCATCGGGTCAGATGTAAAGAAGTCAGCGTTATACGCAATGGCATCACCTTTCTTAACTTTATCACCTTTCTTCAAATTAGTGGTAATATCGTGAGCAGTATTAAAACCACCACTGGAACCATAACGTCTACCAATTTCTACTTGTTTTGTACTACCGTCTTTATAAGTTACAGTAATAGCAAAATCAGAAACGTCAGTAACAACACCATCTTGTTCAGCAGTAGAAGCGTACATATCACTACAACGCTCTACTAGTTTTTCATCATAACCAGTACGCAATGGCATTACCTGGCCATTAGATGTAGATAAGCTGTGATTTATTTGAACCCCAAGTAGAAGCGTGCGTTTAGGGTCGTCCATATCAGAACCAGGATACATCAACGCTGCTGTAGAGAATACATTTTCAGGTTTTAAATCTTTATTCTCTTCTTCAGTACCAGAATTTTCTGGTAAACCGTATAATGATTTAAACTTAGGGTTAGCAGACATGTAAGTGGTTACACCAGAATCGCTACTGTCAACACTAGCTTCCGAAATAATGCCTATAGAAGTCTTGTGGTGAATACGTGTACGCTTAACCATACTTTTCTTACCACGACCACCATTACCACTAAATGTCGTTACTTCCTGTTGTTTTAAATCTTGAATAGGATTTAAGTTCTCTACAGTTTGTTTAGATGTATCTTTTAAGATAGACATCCATACTGCTTCTGGGTTAAGTTCAATTGGGTAGTTTGCTTTAATACCGTGCCTATTGTGTTCACGTAACGAATTAACAATGGCTTTATATACTTCACCAGCCATTCTTTCATAACCGGCAATACGTTGACCAGTCATGTCTACTTCATCAGCATGATAACGTGTTAATAGTAATTCAACAGAACGAATCAATAAACCAGTAAAATCAGTAGGTTCATTCATCTCAATCAAAATACGTTCAGTAATCGGGTCTACAAACATGTTGTTATATAAATCAATTTCCTTAACATACCTACCAGGGATTTTAATAGTCTCTAAAAGATTGAAATAGATTTCTTTTCTATCTAATAAAGATATTGCAACATCAATAGTATCGCATTTACTTAAACCTGATAAGATTAATGAAGCCATTCTGTCTTTACGAGATAACACCAAAGAGAAATCAGAAAACTTAATCATGTATTCATGGCTTTCTAATTTAACACGTGTACCTGTCTTAACAGTTTTATAGTGTTTTGGTTTTAAAGCAGCAATCAGTTTAGTTAAACCAAGTTTATAACCTAATACTAAACCAATTGGCAAAGGTTTACCCATGATGTCAATAGTAACTGATTCTACTGGTGCTTTAGATGAATCAATGCCACACATGGATTCAATATCACCTAACTCTGTTACTTCATTACCAATAACAGAATAGAAAATACCGTCTTCATTAACACCTAAACCAAATTTACCTTTATAACTACCAGCAAAGAATAATCCTTTAGATTCTACACTTCTAACTAAATCACTACCAAATCGTTCATTGGCTTTGTGATAATCAAAATAGATAAAAGCGTCTCTTGTAGTTACTGCTCTAAAATGCATTGATAATAAAGAATAAATATCTGGAGCTTTTACATTATTATCAAATACATTACCACTGCGTGTTTCTTTTACTGAATCTAATTCAGGATTAAACGCAATAGCACGGATTTGGCCAATTAACCATTTCTCGTAGTTAAACTGACGAGTCGTATCTCGTTTAGCAAATGTTTTACCAAAGTAAGAAGTAAGCGCTACAGTGCTGTCATTTATCTTACGAATAGGTAACTTTATATTTTAATATAAATGGACTATATCTTGACTTGGTTGGTTAGACCAAGCCCCCACCGTTTGGGAGAATCTACATTATGTAGAAACCCTACTCTACTCAGTTCCGTTTGTATAAACCTTAATATTATACAACGTCTTTTCGATAGTCTCTGAACTCACTTCTCAAGGAGAAGCTTCGTTGCGTCGGTTGTACCTATACAATAATGTTTTCACTATGCTGATTGACAATATTACGTCATCAGTATTACAGTATATCGCTATCTGTAAGTAGTAATTATTGTTTTAAAGCGGTAGTTTCCCGCAATTAGATGGGTTACGAGACTTACCTATCCTAAATATAATAATAGGGATTATAATCTCGCCTTTGGTTTCGGAGTATGTAATCGACCCCACTGACGGTAAATTTACCATCGCTGTTTACTCTAGGTAGTTTAACACGAATAGTAGATTGCTCACCTTCGATAGGTTTAATCTTCATGGAGTATACATCGTAACCACCCATGATGTTTTCATGAGTTTGTTTACGTATATCGTGTACAATTGCACCACCACCTTGAATACCTATCATCATTGCTGCTACATCTCGTTCTAAGTGTTTCTCAATGTAGCGTTTACCCATTACATTTAAAGTAGAAACTTCTTTATCTTCATTTGAAATTTCTAATTCTTCTGGTTTAGTATTTACCATCTCACCTACAGTCATTTTACTGTCATTGGTTAGTTTTAAATTACGATACTTACCAATAGATTTACGAATACCATCGTATTTCGATACTGTCATGTTTTGGTTTTTAGCAATATAGTCTAGAGCAGCTTTGGCTTTCTCTTCAGCTGTTTTTGTCTCTTTAGGTTTAGTTACCAAGACAGGAATTTCTTCAATAGGTAATTTAGATACATTTAAGATATCAGATACATCTAAATTAGTATCTATCTTATCATTAAATTCCTCTTCTTGCTCAGTAGGAATAGAGACTACTCGGCTAATATTAATATTACTTTTCTTCTCTTGTTCTTTAGATTCAAGAGATTCTGAATAGTCAGTATCATCCTCGTCGTCGATAATATCACCAATGATATCTAAATCTTTTTGAACAGTCAAGTCAGCAGAATCATCTGTAATAATATTTTCAGTAATATCCAGATTATCTTCTTCATTCTCTTCTACATCAGATTCATCAGTACCATCAGTTGTATCATCTACATCGTCTACATCTACTGGTTTTTCATTTACCTTAGTATCTGTAAATGATTTACTTTGTTTATCTTTATTAGATTCGTCATCAGAACCTTTAAAGTCTTCAGTCTCTTTAGCTTCTTGTTCCAATACTTCTTCTTCAGTTAATTCAATCAAACTAGAATCTATAGAAGCTTTGTTTAATTGAATAAGCATTTTAACAAAGTTTTTAGACATATTAGTCGGATCTAATTTACCTGATTTGTTTTCATCAGACTTACGCCATTTGTCTAATTGACCTAAAGAGTAATAAGTAAAGACATTATTACTAACAAAAACAAAGTTAATCTTATCTAGAATTTTTAAAGGAATGTTTTTAAAGATAGACTTATTACGATTTAAACCTAACCATTTCCACAATTCGAAAATAATGAGTTTCTCAAGTGTATTAAAACGAGTGAAGAATGCGTTAGTAGTAACATTCGCAGCCATCTTCATTTCAGATACTTTTGGTAAGTCTTTTAAATCAGGCACATTTAAGAAAATAAACTGATTATAATAATCACCATGAGCATCGTAGATGTCTTTCATCCCTTTAATAAAGGTATTAATGATATTAGTATTCTTATAATAAGGAATACGAATTTCATTACCTAAGTATTTATATCTTTTATCGCAAATAGCATAGTTTAAAATAACAGGTACTAATGGATTTGGTTTTACTTTACTTAAATCGTAACAAGGAATAAACTTATGGTTTTGTTTAATGTATTTACGAATAACTTCCAATGGCATGAAAGCACGTATATTCATGTTACCTAAACGAGTAATTAAGTCTTGGTAAAAATAAATAGGAATACGCTGTACAGTTTCCGCAAACATAGGGTTTGTTTTGCTTGGCCCTACATCATCACTGGTACTACCAAAGTAATGGAAAGCATTTTGTTTTGGGAGGATAAATTTAGATAAATTAAAAATCCTCGGTGCTTGTAATTTATCTACAGTTCTATTACCGAACTTAAGATAAAAGTTATTGTAGTTTATTCTCATTTCACACTTTCCTCAAAAGTACCAAGATTATGGCAAACAAAGTTAATCGTGTCAAAACCCAAGGGATAACGAATTTTTCCGTCGCTATCAAGGTAAGCTTTTTTCTCTTTTTTATACTGTTTAATCTCATTTCTAGATTCCTCAGTAAATGAACAAATCATGTTACACATATCCCCATCGTTTTTTCGGGGACTAGAAAGTGGACCATATCATCATCTTCAACATTACTTGCTAAGACTCCAAAGTAACTATAAAGCTACTAAGAAGGATACATAGAGGTTTTATATACTTGTTATAAAACCACTGTATCTGCCCCCCATTTGGGACTCACTTGAGTCCTACGTCTTTCGACTGGTCTCTGAACGTTCACCCTTAATAGTAAGGGCGCTTCGCTGCGGGTCATTGTATTGACTAATCTCTTTTACTATCTCTTAATTAGTTAGATTAAGCCCTATAGTATATTACTACCTATAGTTAGTGTATTAGCCTTTTTACAGTTTTCCCGTCAATTAGAGGGGTTTGCTATTCTCTTATTTCTAAGAGAAGCGGACAACGAATTTAGATACTATACCAGTATTAAAATGTTAATTACAGATATGTTTACCATTAGCGATATCTTTTTCTACAATGATAGATTCATCTTCCCACTTAAACGGTGGTCTGCGCAATCGCCACTGCCACCTATCTATACCAGTACCAAGTGCTTTTGCTAAATTATTAAGACCATTGTATGTTATTACTTCACCAGTCTTTTTAATAGTAACTTTAATAGGATAACTAATAATAGGTCTTCTGTTATTGTATTTAACCTCAGGCCACTCACCATTAAAATCACTTTTTAACATATAAGCACAACCATCTGGATATCTAACCATACCTTTAGATAATAATCTAATCTCACCCACACTTTTACCGATACCTAATTGCCTTTCCATCTCTTTAATACTAAAGTATTCTTTAATTTCCTTAGTATCGCAGTTATAAACCAAAACAGGTTGTTGGTATGTAGTTAGATATTGTTTGGTAGTTTGTATATTATTTTCTCTACGGCTTTGCCATCTCAGGTTAGATAAGTCATTGTTCTGTGGATTACAATCTAAGTGACTAACATCTAATTCAAAATAGTTGTTAGGCATTGGTAAATAAGCGTATGCTAGTAGTCTATGTTTACCACATTTTCTATATATTAAATCATAATCCCTACATGTGGTGTTTTTTACATAAGGTATCTTTACACGTAATGATTTATCTAGAGTATCAGTTAATATTTTACCATTGCTTATCTTTTTAATCACACCTTCTCTATTAATTTTATATCGAGTATGTCCAGGAATTAATCTAAATCCTTCTTCATCATCTTTAATGTTGGTATTATTCCAACTAAGATTAAATGGATGTAGATTACCTTTATTACCATCGATGTAAATAATATCCCAATCCATTATTTCCCAAAAGAAATCAGGATTAGTATTCTTAAATACAAAATTAACAATATTAGCAATTCTTACTTCTTTGCCTTTAATATTTACAAAGAATTCACCTTCTTTTTCAAAAGGTAATACTTGCTTAACAGATGGTGGTACTGATTTTTCAACATGGAAAATATCACCTTGAATGTTTACTGTATAATAATCTTTGTCTGTTTCCAGAAAGATATCATCAGTTTTATCATTGTGTCTTCTTAACATTTTAATTACCTATTTATAAAGTTATTCAAAAACTTGAAATAAATTCATAAATAGGTGGTTAGTACTAAATGACCGTAAATTACCTATTTTTACGGTCTTTTTATCCGCCCCCATCCCTTTATACGATGTCACTGGTGGACTCATGGAATTGAAACAATCCATTCCGTATACAGGGAATTTTAAAAACTCTGGAATACTATCATCTATCTCCCAGTTATCATTTAACATCTTACGTTTCTCTGTCTTAGTAGTAGTCATGACAATTGTATTGCCAGGGACATTACTACCAATACCTGTAATAGGATAACGTGTAGCAAAACCTGGAGTATCGTTGATTTCATGGTAAGTACAGATATAAAGTAATTCGATAAATGTCAATGGATGTACATCTTCTTTACTTCTATCTGGTGGTAGTTCTGTAATACTATTCATGATTTTAAAAGTATTATCAGGACCTTTATAAATTAACGCAAGATAATAACCATCTACTTCAATGGCTTTATGTCTAACAGCATCGGGTTTAAAACGATGAATAAGTTTACGAATACCTTCATCGGATTGGAATACATCAAACCAATCTTGATTAAGATAAACATCTTCTTCTTTTAGTGTTTTCTTATTAACCAATTTAACTGGATGCAAAGGGTCTGAAAACTTATCTTTTAAGAAACTGTTTTTAATACCACGAATAGCAAATGGTAAACAAGATACTAATTGCTGATACAAACCAACGACAATATTATTATAGCCTTGGTTATCTTTATCGTGTGCAAAACGACCAGATGCTTTAGGAGCTGTAATCACGTTACGAGTAGTTTGGAATACGTTACGTGAAGCCCATTTACCTTGGATTAATTTCTTCTTACCATGACCTGTAATTTCACCTAAGTACATGAATAATTTTAAAGCAGTCTTCTGAATAGCATAACGTGTATTATTTAATAAAGCCATGTTAGACTTATGCGAAGTACTACCGATAGAAGAAGCTAAAGACAATAACTCACGATAAATTTGGTTTACTTCATCATGGGTGATTTGACCATCTTTAAATTCTACATCGCGATAACCGGCTTGTAGAATAATAAATTTATTAATCTTTAGAATATCTTTATTCTTTTCAATTAATTTAATAGTCTCACGTCTTTTTGGTGAACCAGTATCTGGTAACTGATACTTATCAAAATTTCTAAAGAAGAAATCATAACCAGTTTCACCATCAATTGCATTAGAACGAACAAACTGTTTCGTTTCTTCATCAAAAACAGCAAATGTAGTACCAGCCATAATCTCATCTAACAATCTATTAGCTGAAATCAATTCACGATAAACTAAAGGATGTAGAATCTCTACATTTAAATCCATATAGGCTTGTTTCTTTAAACGCAATGGGTCGCCTACAGGGCCAAAGATTTCATTAGACCAAAGACCTTCTGGGTGCAAGTTATAGTTCGCACCATCGAACATATTACCAGAAGTAACTTTTCCTAATTGTTTATAAATATTTCCAGAATCTAGATTAAGTAAAGAAAGATTAAAAGGTGTTCTGGCCTTTACTTTCTTATTGTAATTTTCATCCATAAGAATTATTCCTTATAATGAGAGTAGCCTAACACTAAGCTAGGCGTAAAGTTATGAAATCCCAATAATATAATTGGAGTATATAAATTTTTAATAAAATACAAACAGGAGCATTATATCATGTTTGGAAAAAAGAAGAATATCCAAAAAGCAATGGCAATGGATAATGAATTCGACTTCGACTTTGATTTCGAAGAAGAAATGAATGATGCTGATTTCTTTGGTGGTGGGGAATCAATGGATTTTGAAAAGAATAAATCCAATCGTTCTCCTGCATTAAATGCTACAGCTGAGGTAGCTAAAGGTATTTCAGACGGTATCATTTCTAAGCAAGGGATGAAGACTGTATTAAATAAAGTGCTTCCTAAAGCATATGGCGAAGTGTTTGATGAAGTATCTAACGCTAAAGATAACTTAGGTTATACAATTGGTGAATCATTAGAATCACTCAATTCAGTTAAAAAACAAACTCAAAGCTTATTGCGTAAAGTAATCCCTATCGCAGATAGAAATGGTCTAACTAAAGTAACCAATCTATTAAATAAAGTAGCTGGTAGTGATGATGATTCATACGATAGCGGAGAGGAGTCTGAGGAAACCAGAAGAAATAACTCTATAAACCAAACACTTGGAGAGTTGTTTAGTTTACAATCTAAAGTCCAACAAAAACAAAGAGCAATCGATGAGAAAAAAGAACTGGCTAAAGACGCTGTTGAAACAACACGTTTTGAAGGTCAATATCGTGTATTAGCGTCAGTAGATGCTTCATTGCGCCAATCTGTATTATTTAGTAATACTAATACATTTAATTATTATCGTAAATCGATTGAATTAGGTATTCGTCAATTACATGTATTAAGTGATATTTATCATAACCAATCGACATCTAATGTTACTTTATTGAAAACATTAAACGATATTAAATTAAATACCGGTTTACCTGATTATGTTAAGATGAAGAATGCAGAAGCAATAAAACAACAGGTTAAACAGAAATTTTTTGGTGGTATTTCTTCTAGTTTCATGGAGAAACTCACCAAGAATATTGGCGAAAATATTGCCCAATATGTTGGTACTCTAAGTGACCTTACTGAAGCTATTTTCCCCATGGCTGAAACCATGCTGGATAATGAAGCCGACGATATGTTTGATGACGGTCGATCTGATACTAGAAAACTATCTGGATTAGCTTCTGGCTCTTTGTTATCTATAGCAGGCGGTAAGGTAGGTAAGTTTCTTAGAAAAAACATGAAAGGTACCAAATACGGTGATAAAATTCTTAAAGGTGGTGTTGCACTAAATCGCTTTAAGAATAACATGGGTCCGGAATTATCTAAAGCTCTAGGCAGTAAAGAAATTGAGAAATTCTTAATTAAGTATCTAGGTACTAGAGATAAACAAGCAGATGGTTCTCTCGGTGATAAACAATCTAACACGATAACCGATTGGATACTTAATGGTGTAGATTGGTTAAAAATGCACGTAGATGAAGCTACAGATAAAGCAAAAGCAATTCATGTAGATAATCTTAATGGTTATAAAGATTTCAATACACCAGAAGGACAACAAAGACTAGCTAATAAATCAATTAATGTTATTATCCCAGGATATTTATCTAGAATCTTACGTGAAATCACCATGATACGTACAGGTAGTGAAGTTGAGCTTTTGGATTATAACCATGCATCAGGACGATTCCAGAAAAGTTCAGAGATGCAGAAAGATTTAACGGTTCGTGCGTTAGGTGCAAATGCAGCAAATACATATACCTCTGCTGGTTTAGGTGTAATGGGTAAACTAGATTTACATGGTTACAATAAGATTGGTAAATTAGAATATAAAAATGGTTTCACTAAAGAAGATTCTAATTTAATTGGTCAGATATTAATTTCTTATAGTAAAGCAGGTAAACCATTGACACCTGAATTACTTTCTAACCCAGATACATTTGCTACATTGCTTGGTAAAGAAAAAGCAGAAATTGTGGCTAAGAAGTTTAAAGAACTTAATAGACGAGACCACGAAGAAGATGAGGAGAACTTTGCAGAAATTGCTGACAATATCAATTCAGCTACTAAAGGCTTAGAACCAGACATTGATTTAATTAATAATTTATCTGCAACTGGTCAGTTAGATTATTTAAAACGAAGTGGTGTGGTTACTGTAGACGGTCGAATTGGTTACGATAGCTTTATGTCTAATTTGAATAATCTATCTGGTAATGATTTTAGAAATGTCATGCGTAGTTATTATACAGACCAAAATGATAATAAACTTACATATAGAAATTCTTCCCGAAATGCTGCCTCAGCAATGGCTTATCAAAATAGCAGAACAAAAAGTGGTTTTGGTAATACAGCACTAGGTAGAACAATTTCGGATAGTTATTTATCAGGTAGATACGACCCAAATAGAAAACTACTTCCAGCACCATGGATGGTTAATGGTGGTGTAAATAGGCCACACACGGTTGAAGAACTTGAAAAAATGGGTAGCTTCGCATCTGGTGGTTATACAGGTAAATCTACTTCTGGAAATTCAGAAGAAGAATTAGCTGGTGTTGTACATAAAGACGAATATGTCATTAATCAAGAAGATGTTGAAAAAATGGGCGGCCCTTCAGCTATCCAAAAATTTATCAACATGTTCAGAAGAACTGCCGAGAAATCATCTAACGCATTTGATTCTATTAAGAATACACTTAATACCCAAATCGGTGGAAATAAAGAAGGTAAATCTAATTTAGAAATCATTGCTGATAATACAACTCTAACCAATCTGTATTTAAAAGTAGCTGTACAGAAATTGGATACTTTAAGTTCATTAGCTATTTCGGATAAAGTAGAGAATAGTGACCCTACTACACAAACAGGTAAACGCTGGTGGCAGTTTGCTAATAATATCTTTAGACGTAAACGCCAAGTAATGGGTCCTCCTAAACCGAATGAATCAATAGAAGACCAAAAGAAATCCTTGCTTAGACAAAATGCAGAATTCCTTTGGGGTATTGGTACATGGCCATTTAGAACAGGTATCCCTGCTGCATTTGGTATAGGTTCTAGTATTATTGGTGGCGGTATTGATTTATTTAGAGATAATAAAGATAAGTACGTGAAGAATGTACAAGATTTTTATAACGATAAATCAAATAAACTTAAAGATAAATTCATGGATGTGTATAAACAAGGCACACCTGAACCTATCTTAAAAGCCAAAGATTTCATGATGGGCAAATACCGTACAGCCGAAGGTAAAGTCATCAAAAAATGGGAAGACATCCAAGGTTCAATTTACGATGAAGAAGGTAATCTCTTATTAACTTACGATGAATTTAAAGATTCTATTGTAATGTTTAAGAATAAACCAACTGTTGTAAAAGCAATGAATTGGTTTAAAGAGAAAAAAGTACTTCGTAAATTAGGTGGCTTAGCAGTAGGCGCAGCCTTATTAGGTCCAGCTGGTGTTATTCTTGCAGCAGGACATATGTTAGCTAAGAAACATAATCTCTATGGTAAAATAAAAGAAGGATATACAGATGCTTTGCAAGTAGATGTATACTTACCTAGTGATTTGAAAAACCCTGTAATGCTAGCACGTGATATTAAAGACAGAATGTATTACGATGAAGGTGCAAATGACTATGTTACTGACGCCCGTAAAATGATAGGCCCAATTTACGATGTTAGACAAATGCAAGAATCTGGTACACCTACAATCATTGTTACCCAAGAAGAAATCGAAAAAGGTTTGTTAGATAAAAATGGTAATAAGATTGGTTCACTAGGTGGTAGGGTTGGTAAGAAACTATCCACTATGGCTGGTAACTTAGTTTCTAAAGGTGTAAACTTAGGTGTTAAAACTGTCGTTGGTGCATTTAAATTAGCTAGATTTGGTTTTAATCTAGCAGTAGGTGCAGCTAAGATTGGTTGGGCTGTTTTATCTGGTGCGGCTTCTGGATTTAAATCTGGTTTTGATAAAGGTATTGGTAAAGTAAAATCAGCAATGGATGGTATGTTCCTGAATCTTGCTTTAGTTAACGATACCAATCGTTATCTCTATGCTATTTATAATCTCTTAGATAAACGTATTCCACTACCTGCCGGTACTTTAGGTGATGTAGATGGTGATGGTTTACGTGAAAATGGCATGGCAGATAACCGTAAGAAACGAGTAGAAGAGAAAAAAGAACAAGCCGAAGATGAAAAACAAGCTAAGCGAGATTTCCGATTGGCCTATATGATTGCAAGTCTTTTACCATTTGGTTTTGGCAAAGGTAAAAAGAAAAAAGATAAAGATGGTGAAGAGGAAGAAGAGAGCGGTGGTTTTCTAAGTACACTCTGGGATGGTGCTAAAACAGTAGGTGCTGGCATGTTAGGCTTAATGGGTCTGAAAGGTGGCGGTAAAGCTGCATCAGTAGGTGGTAAAGCTGCTGGTGGTTTCCTAGGTAAAGTAGCATCTAAGATACCAGGTGCAGGCATCGTAGGAAAGGCAGCTGGTGGTTTATTCGGAGGTACAAAAGCAGGTGGGGTAGGTAGTAAACTTCTAGGCGGTTCTGCTAAACTAGGAGGTAAACTCCTAGGTGGTCTTGGCATGGTAACTTCTGGTGTATCAATGGCTAGTAATTTAGCACAAGGTAACTTCGGTGATGCCGCATGGGATGCAGGTGGTTTAGCCCTATCTGCTGCAATGACTCCAGGTATTGGTTTAGGTGGTTTAGCCAGCGGTTTAGGTACGGCGGCTACATTCCTTGCTACTAACCCAATTGGTTGGGCTATCTTAGGTACAGCCGCTGTAGGTGCCGTAGGTTATGGTCTTTATAAACTATTGAAAAACGATACCAAAATCAATGACAAAGTAAAAGCACGTTTGTTAATGTATGGTTTTAATCCAGATGAAGATGAGAAGAAAGCTAAGATTGTTCTGAAGTTTGAGAACATGTTAGATGAAGCTGTTCGATTTGTAAATGGACAGATTAGCATCGATGAATCTAAAATAGACATCGAAGAAGTGATGGAACTATTTGATGTCGATAAAGAAGATAAAGAACATACAGCTAACTGGATGTACTGGTATAACTCTAGGTTTAAACCTGTGTTTACAAAAACCATGAGTGTATTAAAAGGTATTAATCCTAAAAACAGTGCTGAAGATGCTTATGATTTAAAAGACCAAGAAGAATACAAATACTACGTAGGTATTAAACCAAAACCAGGTGAGTATAATTCTACACAATCTCCATTTAAAGATGCTGCTATTAATAGTTCAGGTGACCAAGCAATTAGCTTTATTGATAATATTTTAGCTAAGATTAAATCCACTCCAGAAGGTGCTAAGTTTGCACAAGGTGCTGCAATGGCAAATGGATTACAAGAGCAATCTAAAAAAGATGCTGAAACTGCTAAGATAGAAGAAGGTTTAGATAAATCAAAAGCTAAAGATATTGGTACAGGCATCGGTGTCGCTGCTGCCGCTACAGGTGGCGCACTAGCTGCTTCTGCTACTAAGAGTAAACCTGTAACAGACTTTATTAAAGGAGCTGGTAAATTTAGTTTACTTGCTGCTGTTCCAGGTATTGGTATCATTACTGGGTTAGCTGGTACTTTTGGTTTATTTGAATCCGATACTGCTGAAACAGCCCCTACTCAAAATGGTTACGACCCATTTAATGCTATTCGTTATAAAACATATGGTTTATCTAGCTTAAGCGAATCAGACCGTATTAGTACATTAGCTCGTTTAGAATTAATGGTGAAAGAAAACGTAACTATTTCTCAAGGCAAAGCAACCTATAAAGGTGATATAGCAGAATTAGTCATTAAAGCTTGTGGTTTATTTGGTATTGATAAAAACGATACTTCTGGTTTACAAAGACTGACTATGTATATTGGTGGTCGGTTCTTACCAGCATTCTTAAACTTAATGAATGGTGTACGTTCAGTATTGAATACTACAGATATCTTTGTTATTTCACGTGCTAGACCATCTGAACAAATGGCTATTGCTACAACCATGATGAACAGTGAAGGTAAATACGGTTCTGTATGGTCATGTACTGTTTCACCATGGGAAGGTTATACTTTAAATACCAATAAGTCTAGTGCCGATGCAGACATTAACTATCTGAAAAAAGATGTAGAATCTAAAGGTAGTTCTGAAGGTAAGATTAAAGCTATTGAACAAGCCAATGAGTCTACTACCATGGGTCAGTTATCGAATGCCATGGATAAGGTAAAAGATTATGGTTCTAATCTTTGGAATACATTTAAGAATACAACAGCAAATGCTTGGGATAGTATTAAGCAAAATGTTTCAGCTTGGTGGAATGGTGATAAATCAGCTCTAGATGCTGCTACCGATGTCGCATCTAACTTAGCTAATGGCACTATGGCAAACATACAAGCCTTAACTGGTGATGGTGCAGGTGGTAGTTTAGCCAATGTACCACAACCTACTGGTTCTGGTAGCTGGGCTGCTGTAAAAGATACTATCATTGCAGCTGCTAAAGTAGTAGGTGTAGACCCTGGTTTGTTAGCAGGTATGGCTGCACAAGAATCTGGATTCCAACCTGGTATTAGAGCAAAAGGTTCTAGTGCAACTGGTTTATTCCAATTCCTTGATGGTACTTGGAAACAAATGCTAAAACAATATGGTCCTAAATATAATATCCCTGCTGGTACTCCTGCTACTAATGGTGCAGCGAATGCCATCTTAGGTGCCCAATATGTTAAAGACAATATTGAAGCATTGAGAAAAGTATCTAATAATGTTCAACCAGGTGATGCTTACTTAGCACACTTCTTAGGCTTAGGTGGTGCAAGAAAAGCTTTACAAGCTGGCGATAATGCATCTTTTGCTTCATTGTTCCCACAAGCTGCAAGAGCAAATCCTTCTTATTCTGGTACAATTGGTCAAGTTCGTGCACAGTTAACCAATAACATGTTTGCTAAACACCGTTCATTTGGTGTAGATGTTCCAATTGGTGGTACAAATACCACTGCTGGTTCAATGCCTAACGGAGGTGTTAATCCTAATGTAGCTGGTAAATCTACTAGATACGACTGGGCTAATTCTGGTTTCAGTAAGAATACAATGGCTCCAGATAAAGAGTATATGGATAAGATGCGCTCATTTAACCTTGCTCGTAAGATGGTTAATGAAAACAAATCATTATCCGCTGCTGAAAAGCAAGCTGCATTAGTTAAGATTAATACTGAAGCTAATGAGTATGGTAAACAATGGGCTACAGCTAATGGTGTACCTGAAACTGCTGGTAAACCACAAGGTAACGGTAGTACTCCTTGGATGGCAGCTGCTTATAAATACCTAGGCTTAAATGAAGTTAGTGGCGATAGTACTGTAAGACAATTCCATGCCGCAGTAGGTTTGAAAGCTGGTGGTAAAACACCATGGTGTGCTTCTTTCGTAAGTTACATCTTAGAGTCCGTAGGTATTCGTTCAACAAGAAGTGCCGCTGCAATTTCTTATAAGAACTGGGGACAACCAGCTATGCCTGGAACATATCCATATGGTGCTGTTGTGGTAATTAGATTCCATAATGGTAATCACGTGGCATTCTGTTTAGGTGAACAAGGTGGTAAAGTAAGATACATTGGTGGTAACCAAGGTGGTGCTAAAGCTGGTAATAACGGTGGTGCGGTAACTGAATCTAGCTGTACTAAAAATATGGTTATTGCAGTACGTCTCCCACCAGGTTATAATGGTAGTGCAAAAGCCCCAGCTGGAGCAAGCTACAATGGTTCTGTTAACAGTATGGTATCATTACCTAAATCACCTGCACCAGTAGCAACTTCTGGTAAGAAATCTGCTGCCGCTAAACTAAAAGCAGCTAGTGGTTCAACCGGTAGTAATAACCCAAGTATTCCTAAAATACAAACTGGTTCTAAATCTACAGGTGATTTAAAAGGTTTAGATGCTAAGACTTCATTGAAAAATGCCTTGGCTAAATCACAGTCAGGTGAGAATGAAGTACACATTACTAAATCCACTAATACAGGTGACATATCCGATTTAACAGGTATGGTAACAGACCTTGGTATATTAACTAATGGACACTTAAATCAAGACGGTACTTCAGCAAATCAACCAGAAGACAATGTAGCTAAACTTCAATCTTCTATCCGAAATATTCTAAAACACTTTGGTGAAAGAAGTGATTCTATCATGGTAGAAACTACTTTGAATAAAACTAAAGAAGCTCGTAGAAAATATAAAGAACAAATGGATAATCATTCTGTTCTGGATACTGCATTGAAAACAGCTAAAGCCGAACTGGATAAAGTTAATGTATCTGAAATGAAGAATGTTTCTGAACAAGCAACTAAAAAGTCAGTAGAACATTCTAAGAACATTAATAGTGTTGCAGAAGATATCCTTAAAGAGAATAAGAAACAAACTAAACTCTTGACAGATATTTTAGATGAATTAAGGAAAGGTAAAAAAGAAATTTCCGCTAAGGATTCTAAAACCACTGCTAGAGACAAAGTGAATTATTCTAGTGAGTTTAGAACTAATCCAAACTTAGCTGAATCTCCAGTAAACATGAGAAAAGGTAACCAATAAAGTAATCAGACTGCCAGTGTGTAGACACTGGTAGTCTATTATTTTCTATGATTGATAAATAGGAGTAAAACATGAGTAACATGAATCCTTATAAGGACGTACAAAAGAGAGTACGTGAAATAGATGGGAAGATAGAACCCAGTAAGTCGAGTTATTTTAACGATAAAAACTGGGTACGCAGTATCTTCATGATTAACCAAGAAACATTAGATGGTGCTTCATTAGAGACCAGAACATGGACTACATCAGATTCTAAATTCCAAGACACTGCACCAGGTGGTTCTTTGGTAATTAATCCTTTACCACAACCTTGTTTGTTTACAGACCCTATGTCAGATACACATTGGTTAAAAGCAAGAAAAGGTGCAAATGACGATGGTCTAAGTCCATACTTTTCAGAAACATTTGATGATAATTACAGACAAGTAACATTTAGGTTTGGTACATTAGCATTTAACTCATTAACTGGTTATTTGTTTGGTATGTTCCACCCAGGTGCAGCAGCATTTATTAATAAAGGTTTGATTAATACTTTATTGTTTAAATTAGGTCGTTTAATTGGACACGCTGTTTCTATTATCACATGGCCACTGGCTTTGATTGGTATGTTAGGTAAAGCAAAGAACTTCTTCTTACGTGTACCAACATCTAAATATGCTTATCTGAAACCAAATATGCCACTATACTGGTCATCTGTACAAACCATTTGTAACCACTTCTTAGTAGACTTAGGTTTGATTCATCGTGGTACAGGTAAAGATGAAGATGGTAATGACTTAACCCTTGGTGAAGACGATATGAAATGGGATGAAAATAACGCTAAAGCAATGAAAGCGTTATGGCCTAATACATTCGGTGGTAATGGTACCATGAATCAATTCATTGATGGTGCATTAGGTAAGATTACCGGTTACGAATCAGGTGCTCAGTTTGATGTATTTGCTGTAGCTACACGTGCTCAACGACTAGCACATGCACGTTATAAAACATTAGAAGAAATTCAAATGGCTACAGGTACTAAATTAGACCTAAGACAAATGCTCCATACTTCCTATCGTAATAGAAACGGTAGAACCTCTTTTAAACTGGCTGATTATATTGCTAAATGGACTTCCATGTCAGCAGATGGCGGCGGTGCTATGTATAACTCAGACAAACCTGGGGAAAATGGTGAACCACAACAAGACGAAAGAGAAAAAGCAAATAAGAGCGATATTGGTGATACTCCAACATACGAAAGTGTGAGTAATGATGGTTTCTGGAAATTCTTAGAAGAAGAATTAAGAGAAGGTGGTGCATTTGTTAGCTTCCGTGTAGATGATACAGGTGCTGTTTCTGAAACATTCTCTAATAACTATAAGACTTCTTCTTTAATGGAAAAGATTAACAGTATGTCTTCTACTGGTCGATCCACTTACTTTGATTTAGCAGGTGGTAATATTGGTGATGACGCGCTGACTAATACAATTGAATCGGTAGTAGGTGGAATTAAATCTTTTGCTACTGGTGCTATATCTGCTGTAGGATTAGGTGGTCTGTTGGTTGCTGGTGGCGGTGGTACAGTGTCTATGCCCAAATACTGGGAATCATCAGAAGCACAATTACCAAAACCTAGTTATTCATTTACATTAAAAGCAAGATACGCAAATCGTCGTTCTGCATTTAATGATGTGTATTTTCCATTAGCTTGTATTTTAGCTGCTGCTTTACCTGTATCTGTAGGTAAACACTCTCACTCTAACCCACTGTATTGTGAATTCTACGATAAAGGCAGAATGCAATCTCGTTTAGCGGCAATTGATTCTATTACTATTACACGTGGTGATGGTACGATGGGTTTTACCCCAGAAGGTAACCTAATGTCGGTGAATGTTAGTTTCTCCATTACACCGATGGAAGAGATTATCGCTATGCCTATTACAGAGGGTGTCTCTATGACTGAAACCATTGAAAAAATGGTTGGTGGTTCTTTGATTGGTGGTTTAGGAGGCGTAGCCGCAGGTGCATTCTTCGGCGCGGCAACTAATCTAGTAAATGGTATCTTTGACGATGACACACCATTCATGGACTATATGGCTACATTAGCTGGTATGGGTGTTAACGAACAGTATTATCAAAGTACTCGTTTAAAACGTAGATTAGCGTTTAACCAATTACAATATGTTTCTAGTTATAGTAGTGCAAGAACAGCAAGTGTCATGGGTAATAGTTTACCTGGGCAATTGCTAGGTGCACTATTCTTGAAAGATGGTTTGAATGCTCTATTGTGGGACGAGAGAGCAGAACGTTAATATATATTACATTACAGTATAGCGAAAGCTATACTGTAATGTATTCTTTATGCGTTATTAATTTTAAATGCGTCAGGTGAAATAATAGAAACTGTTTGTTGTCTCTCGTTAACGATAAAGTTAGGGAAGTCTTTATTAAGTTCAGTTTTAAAATCACTAATGTTAGTGAATACATTACCTAGTAGTAATAATACTTCATTTTCTTTATCAGTATAATCCAATGTCTTCTTAACATGACTATCTAAAAAGAATCTATCTGCTAAACTTACTTTAGCAATTCTTTTAAAGTCTTCAGAAGCACTCATGAACAAACGAACATTAAATAGCTTACGATTACTTTCTCTATCTATCCAAAGGTAATTACCATTATCAAATGCTTCAATTGTACTTAGTACATCATTGAATACATCTTGTTCAGTTCTACCCGTATTAAATACAGAATTCATGCTAAAGTTTTTCAACATCTTCTCAATAGAATCACCTGTAATTTCTTTTAACTTTTGTGGATTAATAGATTTAATCGCTATCTTAGCAGTATCGTAATCACCATATTCAAGTAAGTCATCCATTACAGTAGTAGCAACATCCATGGCAACATTATATTCGTAACCATCTTTATCACGATGTCCTACTAAGGAATACCAGTTGTCTCGAATAGCGATACCAGCACTACTAAACTCTTTAACAATAGCAGCAGCTGATGCTTTAAATGCCTGAATGTCTTTTATTAAACCAATGTCTTGACCAGTGATAGCTTTACCTAGATTATTCAAACCAGATAGTACATCTAATTTACCAGAACGAACATCCTTAACAGTAGTAACTACATCATTACCAATCTTAGCCGCAGCTTGTACCTTATCAAACATAGCAGGGTCTAAACCAGCCGATTGTAATGCCGCTTTAGCACCAGGAGCTAATGTACCTACCCTATCCATTAGGTTACCATTCTTAAGGCCAGTACTAACATCCTTTGCCATCTTAAGGTATTCGTTAATTTTATTTAAACCATTTAACCCACCTTTGATAGCATCTGTAATAGAAGTCAAAGACATAGTGTTAGTAAACTGATATAAACTATTAACAGTATTACCTAAATTCTGATAAGCATCAATGGTAGCTAACTTAGTATCTAGACTACTATTAAACACCGTCTTTGCATCATCTTTCTTTTTAGTAGATACTTTATTACCTACACCATTTTTTGTCTTTTTAGACTTATTTCCTTTTTTACCTTTTGGCGGAGAAGGTGTTCTTTTTACTTTAGCCATGTTATTTCCTTTTCTAAAACTAAAAAACAATTCATAGATTTTATATACTACACTACCCCTATAAAAGAGGTAGTGTAGCATAGTTAGTTAATTGATTATTTACCACGTAATTCGTCAATTACTTTTCCGAGTATTCGAGTATACTGGATATAATTTACTTTAGCATATCCGTCATTACCAACATGATAACAACAGTAAGGTAATTTATTTTCCACAGACATACTGAATAAATCAGGTTTACTCAATAGAGAATACGTAATAAACTCCTTAATTACATAATCTGGTACTTCTGTGGTTTTAACCGTATTTTTACCAGATTCAATTTGTTCTTTTACATATTCATCTAACTTTGTACCTGTCATCAATCGTACATCGAAATCGTCTTTTTCCAGTTTGTACCATTCAATGGCAGATTGAATACTAGCAAATGAACCGTAAACAGGATGATAAAATGTACGAGTATAGCTGGGAATCAGCTGTTTCCCAAGTAAAGTAATGGCATGTTTATCGATACGGATATGGTCAATACCATCTTTCTTATCCATATCTCGATATGCTTTAAACTCGAGTGTATTTGTTGAGTTGGTCATTTAAGTTAATTCCTTTTTAAATAGTTTATATTATTTAGAATGCTTCTTACGAGTAGCATTCTTTTTGATTTTCTTTACTACTAAAGAATCAGGACAATCGGCTGGATGTTCATGACCACCAGATTCACGATTGTATTCTTCAGTATATTCAGGATGTTCAAATTGGGTTTTACCGATTCCACCAATATGTTGCATATAGGTTTTAACAGTACCGGATTTACGTGCAGCAGTAATCGAAATATCTACCCAATCAAAATCCAATACCAACAGTAATTCACCCAATACTTTAAATGAAATACCATCACGAGAGAACTCTGTCAGTAAACGAGATTTTTCAGATTTTAATTCAGCATCTGAAATACTACTTCCATAGTATCGTTTAACAAATTCTTCGATGAGTTCTTCCATTTGCGGATAAGTGATATTCTCATCCTGCCATTGCATAAAACCTTCTTTACCTTTACCAATGTACATATCACGGATAATCTTCCGCAATAACATGGCACAGATTCCAGGCCAATCGTTAGTGACTTCACCTAAACCACCATCTTTAGAATCAGTGATTTTACGGAAGCCACGAAGCATAGTGTCTTCATTATTCATGTTGTTTCCTTTATATAAATAATTATTCTTCAACCTTATTAAATTCGTACAGTGCTTTAGAGCTAACGACAATAACAGACATCAGTACAAATATAAGAGGTTTCAGTTTAAAGTAAATCAAAGGACTGTCTTTCTTATCCTTTAATGTTTTTAACAAATTAACCATTTTATCGAAGAAATCGACAATAGTGATTATGTTAGGAGAATACCTTGAATAGTTGGTATTGAGTTTTTCTACTTCTAAAGGTTTTAATTTAAAAGTAGGATTATTCAGTTGAGAAGTCAGATAACCAATGGTACTGTTTATCTTTATTAAAGTATCGGCTTTAGTTAGATACTTAATCCCAACTGGTATCTGATTAATATCCGTACCAATATTATCTGGCAAGATACGTTTGTTATAAGGAGATAATTCTTTACGATAATGTTCACAAACTTCTATTAGGTTTGTATACATCGTATTAAAATCACCATTAATCTCGATATAAAGAGCATCGTTGATAAAGCTTTCGTATTGTTTATTTTTCTCTATTAGAGATTTTAATTTTTGATTAGCCTTATAATGTTTCCAGATATAAAAGATATCTTTAATTATAGACATAGGGATTCCTTTATATAATTTTATGAATAACTGATTTTCTATTTTTTAGAAATTCATAAGTAAAATAACTGGTGGAGAAGTACACCAATTCCAATATAATAGTATATGTTTAAAACAAATTTAAAAAAAGGATAAAACAATGGTTGAAGAAATGATTGAAGATTCACCACCTAAACCAAAACAAGTTGTACCGATTAATATTGGTAATTTTGAAAAAGTAGGTAACACCAGTAAATACGATGAACTGGGTGTGATGGATGAAAACATTAAATTACGTCAACAATTGACTCGAACCATTTTTGCAAAAGGTGAGGATGTTGCAAATGACCTAGATTTATTAGACATGGCTTTAAAGATGATGGCTGCAAATGATAAAGCAGTGATTGCACAAGCTAGATTGAAAGTAGATGAAGAATCAAATGCTGTACAACAAGACTTGGTATATGCGCTTGTATCTGAAGCAATGAGTCGAAATGAAGAACAGCGAAAAGAGATTAAGGAAATTATCCCTAATTCTGTTGAAACTATGGTGGAAAGAGTAATTGACTTACCTCCTGCGTCTCGTGAAATTACAGACAGTGAATTAGTACGTGGTACTGTTATTCTTACAGAAAAAGAAGTATTAGGTAAATTGAATACATTGCCAGAAGGCGATAATGATAGTATGGATGATTAATCGAATAGAGAGACACTAAGTTAGTGTCTCTCTATTTAATCTATATGTTACATTTTAGTTTCTTCGATTTCAGAATAGTTGGTTACGTGAATCTTTTCATTTGAGTTACCATCAGGTTTACCAGTAGAAACATAAACACCATTTCCAACACCATTTGGATTAGGATGTTTGGTTAGTTTCTCTTGGTTTTCAGGAAACTCAATCAGAGGACGTGATTTATATTTGTGACCATTGACCCAAGCTTCCATTCGTTTATCACTAACATCACTACCATCATCAAAATCGCTAGTCTTGATTGAAACGGTAGTATCAAAACCTTTACCTTTAATGGTACCATTACCTTTAATAGATTCAACGTCTTCATCAGAAAGAATAACTGTATGTTCAGAAGAATGCTCTACATTAGGAGCTTCTTTTAAAACATATCCACTATCCTTATCACGAAGTGCGTTCAATTCATTTCGCAATTCTTCATTCTCTTTTTTCAATACTTCAACCAATTGACGAAGTTCTCCCAATTCTTTGGCTGTGCTCTCATTTAGTTGTTTATAAGCTCGAGTAGACTTAACCAACAAATATTCTTTAGTAGCATGAGATTCCGCATACTTCAAAATAGTGGATTCAATAAGAGAATAAATATTCAAGCCAGTAATGAAGTTCTCACGCAGTTGAGCCAACATATGTTGTGTAGCAGCACTTACATGAACTTCGTATGTGCTATTATCACAATCGTGAATAGCTGTATTAGCAATAGCTGCATCAATAGGTTGTTCATTAACGTCATGAGCGTTCATTTTAGTCATTTTGATTTCCTTTTTAACGAATAATTTCAACACCTCTATTGAGGTTGTTAGGTGGTAAAACGATATTGTCTTCTGATAATACACAGAAAGACACATCATTTAAAACGGAATACTCCATAAAATTGTGAGACACAATAAATATTTGGTCTTCAATAAATTCTTCAGATAATTTTTCAATTAGCTTTAAAGCATTCTCTCTATGTTTAGCATCAAATGTTCTACCAAACTCATCTAAGAATATAGGATAACCTGATAAACCTAATGCTTTCATGGCAATCATTTTAAATGCTAAATCAATAATCTCTAAAATACCATCACTACCTAAAGAAATATCTGCTTTTGGTTTCTCACTCAAACCAACAGTCATTGGAAAACGATAAGATAACTCATCATTACTTTCACCATCTGTCATTTTAGCAGGATGGATAATAAGAGGATAAGACCAAATAGATTGAATGAAACCATTCATTCTAGCTAAGAATATCTTAATGTAGCCTAATAGGCCTTCAGCAATCAAACCATCTTGAGGATTTAGTGTATCCACAATAGCAGACCACGATTCAATCTCTTGTTTAATATCTTCGATTTGTTTATTTACCATCTCGATATTCTTTTCACGAGTGATGATTTCAATTTGTTTTTTAGTCAATATAGCTACTTGATTTCTTTCTTCTGCAATTAAACCAGATACCAAAGTATAGATATCGTATTCAGCTAACTTCATTTGGATATCGTCAATGTCATCTAATGTCGTTTGAAGAGAGTCTTTAGCTTCTTCAAATTCATTGTAGTAATGAAGAATATCTTCGATAGATTCCAAATGGATAATAATACTTTGTTTCTTTCTTCTCACTTCTTCCAATTGAGATGACATCTTATTTAATTGTTCAGTTAAAAGATGGTGTTCTTTTTCATCTACTTGGTTTGCATTATCGATAATCTGTTGGTAAGAACGAATCTCTTGGTTAAGTTTATCTACTTCAGATGACAAAACCACATAGTCTTTATAGTTATTATAAAGTTCAGTAGCTTCGTATACTTTACCTAGATAAAGTTTATTACGAATAACATCGACACACCATTGGTTTAACACATTAGATTGATTTCGACAATACTGACTAAAGTCCTTTAAGATAGTATACTTCGTATTCTTATCTACGTATTGTTCTTCCAAATCCTTAATAAGGGATGTAATCTTATCAAGGTTATCTTGAACTTCTTCACGTTTTTTCAAATACAAATCGTATTTCTCTTTATCAAACCCAGGGTGAAACTCATGTGAACAATTTGGACAAAGGATTTTAATCTCTTTCTCTTTTTGTTCTAAATGCTTAATTCTCTCATCAATTCGATTATACAAAACAGTAAGATTAGATTGCTCTTTCTTAACTGAATCTATCTTATCAACCAGTTCAGCAATAGAATCACGAGTAATATCTTCATCACCAAATAAACTTAAACGATGAAGTAATTCTAGTACATCTGGATTACCTTGTACCAATACTTCTTTTTGTAAATGTAAATCAGTAATTGGATATTCACATGGAATCGTTTCAATTTGTTTTTCTAATTCATTCTTCTTCTGTGTTAATTCTTCAATCTTAATACGAGTAGACTCTAATTCAGAATGAGAAGTAATCTTTACCTGACTAATCTTATTTTCCATTTGACTATATTCTTTAATCAAATGACTGTATAATAATTCAGTGGCTTCTAATTCTTTTTCTAAAGAAAGTTTACGCTGAATAATCTCTTCTTTATACTCTGGAGTCAATTCCTTATTAGAGATATCTGTAATAGACTTTACTAATCTTCTGTTTAATGGCTCTACCTTATTAACTAAAGAAGATAAGTTATTTTCCAAATCAATATTGTAATTTGGATTAGCAAAAGCATCCTTATAACCAATAATCTTATTGAGTTCTTCAATCTTAAGGTTGTGTTCGTTAATAGAAGCATTAATGTTTGCTAATTCATTTTCTTCCACATTAGTAGAAGTTAATTGAATCTGGTGTTGAGTCATCTTCTTCAAAGCACCAGTAGCATCACGTAACTTATCTTTTGCTTTATTGAATGTATTAATCGCAAATGTGTAATCAGAATCACACAGCATAGTAAACCATTCTTTTCTCTTTACAGGAGACATTTGCGTAAACTTCTCTTTACCTGTTAAGAGTAAATGGATTTTATCGGTATAGTTAAAGTAATCTTTAATCAGTTGTTTCTGCATAGTCGCAGTACCACCGATATTCAATTCTTCATTTAATCCTTCATCTACGAATGAGTGTTTGTTAATACTAAAATCAGAAGTCAAACAATAAATACGGTTATTGTGTTCTACCCTAATCTTTTTATATCCGTCTTTAGTAAAATCACTTTTATCTGCCAACATAGGGCTTAGGTAATGTAATAGGCTAGACTTACCACTACCGTTACTACCAATAACAGCCATGATACTGGTTTCAGGAGTAATCGTAATCTTTTTAATGCCACTCAATTCTAAACGAATAGCACCTTTTAATTCTAACGATAATATTTTCACGATTTATTATCCTTTTAATAAGACATAATTGTTCAAAAATATGAAAGGTTACAATATTAATAAAGGAAAGTATAATGGATAATCTAAATAACCTTGTACCATACTCAAGGGGTATAGCAGCCATTAACTTAGAGATAAATACGGACATATTGACTGTATGGCCTAAGAGTGTGCTACCTATGGTAGATGGTGAATTACATGATGTTATAGAAGAATATACGTCAGAGTATACAGATAGCTATGGTAACAAGATATCTGTCGGTGTACGTACCAGTAATACCATTGTTGCTAAGTGGCTATGTCGTGACCCAAACATGATGGTACCACCTAATATTAGACGTGGTGCAGAAGTACAAATATACCGTGAAGCCAATACAGATTACTTCTATTGGGAAACTGTTTCTAATTCTAAAAACTATCAGAAGTTAGAAACCAGAATCATGGGCTTCTCTAATACTCAAAATGAGAATGAGAAACCTACTCCAGAGAATACATGGACACAAGGTATCTCTACCCATGAGAAGAAAGTCAATGTATTACATACGACTAAATCAGATGGTGAGAAATGGGCTTATGATGTCAATGTAGATGTTAAACAAGGTTTGGTTAACATTATGGATGACATCGGTAATCTGATTAAGATAGATTCAGGAAATGGTATTATTCGTTTACAGACAGCACAAGGTGCTTATATTGAAATTAACAAACGAGATATTACCATTAGCTGTGATAATTTAACCTCTAATGTATCTCAAGTGACTCAAGTCAACACTATGCAAATGCAGAATAATGCTACTGCTAATATTGCTACAGTGACACCAATTCAAACACATACTGGTAACTTAACGGTAGCAGGTGGTATTAGTGCAGGGCCTGGAGGTGACGGCAGTGGCTTTGAAATGCGTGGTGATATTAGACATATTGGTACGATGACTACTGAAGGCGACCACATTATTGATGGTAAATCCTTTAATGGTCACCGACACAGCGAAACACAATCTGTTACTTCTCCTCCAATTGGATAAACATAATAAATACTATTACACTAAGCACCACTACGGTGCTTAGTGTAATATAGTTATTTAATTATTAAGCTGTAATATTCTTTAGTTCTAAACGATTTTCAATCATCTTCTTGATATCTATAACCATATCGGCATGATTATAAATAAGCCAGTTAGGAGTTCTACTAATTATCTTAGAAACAATCTCTTCTTCAGCTTCTTTTGTCAATACGACACGATTTTCTGAATTCAATTCTGATTTGACAATCTGTAGTTCCACACCATTCCAGAAGACTTGAGCTAAGCTCATCCCAGCACCACACGCATAGTCGTTATTACATACTGTTAAGAGCTTATTGACTTTATGATAAATCCTAATATCCAAAGTCTTGACATTAAACAGTTTCGTATAAAGAGATGTAATAAACAAAGTTCTAATTAAACGCTCTGGGAGTAAAATTTTTAGAAGTTTATAGATTATACTCATCATGGTAGGCTATCCTGTTAATCAAGTAGAATTTGAGATACCCCTACGCCTTCCCAAATTCCATAGTTTTTAATTGTAAGTTTTTCCTCACTTAACTTTTCATGTAAAGTTACCAGAAAAGCAAAACGATACAAAGCACACGAAGTATGCCATACCAAAAGTTTTACAGATGGATATTCTTGTTCAAAATATTTCATCTGATTTCTACGTGGTATGTCAATACCACAGGTTAAAATAATATTCTTAACTTGCTTTTCTTTCACAAATTCATCACCACCAAATTCAATAGGAATTTTGATTGACTTCATTGTGTTAGTGTGCTCTTTAAGTAACGCTTTACCTACTGCTGTTTTAATATTATTTCCCTGTAAATCTTCAACGACTTCCATTTCTTTAGTAGAATAGAATACATCGGTTAAATCTATTGCTTTAACTAAATGACTATTGTCTTTATACAAATCTAATACATTCTGTAAAGCAGAAATATTATCAATGTTTTTCATCCCTAAGTAAACTGGATCGTTCACATATGTCAGTGTACTACCATCTACTGTTTCTAGGTTAGGAACACCTTGCGGGCGAGAGATGAAGATATTACCGTATTTTGCTAACTTACGGTAAGTCTTAGTATTAGCAATATTGTCTAACATCAAACAATACATTAGGTTGTTATAACCATAATGTTGATTTAACCATTTATTTTGTTCCTCCTCTACCATTTCGATGACAGGATTTCTATCTTTCATGTAGACAATACCAATTTGTGCGTCAGGGATTTGTTTACCAATATAGATATCTTCAACCTGATATCCTGGATTGCCGACATAGAAAAGATTTTTATCAGTTCTACCACCGAAACTAAAATAAAGTCGCTTATTAACCAATAGAGGATGTATCGGTTCTGGTTTTTTATCTATTTTTAATTCCTCTATTGTGACCTTACGATATACTTCGTCTAAACTATCTGGAAGGTAAAGTTTGTTATTGGATAATGAAGCACCAATACTGGCACAGTTATCTGCAAACATATTGCTGATGTTTGAAATGGTACGACTATCTTTGATGTTATCCCCATGGCCTTTAATCCACTTAATAGAATAAGGGATTTTATTAGCACGGAGAATATTTCTTTCTTTGTAGATTTCTTCCCATATTTCTTTATTGTTAATGGGTTTACCAGAACCGGTAATGAAATCGGTAGACTTCCATTTATCTAACCAACCCATACCTTTAATAATGTATTCAGAGTCAGTAAAGATAATACAAACATCAGGATGTTCTTGATTAATTGTTTTGAGTGCTTGTTGGAAAGCAAGTAACTCGCCAACATTATTACTACCAATAGTACCTGTACCCTTGCACCACTCTACCATGTTAGTAATTTTAACATCGTAGAATGATTCATCATCGAGTACAGATTTAACAAACTCATCTAGATTTCCAACATTAGGATATTCTTTTACTTTCTGCATTTTAATATCAGTAAAGCCCTTACTAGTAGGTCGAATACCTTTAATTGGAAATACCTTTTCAGCTTCTTCATTAGAGAAAGTATAATAATAAAGACCCGACCCTACTGGGCCTGGGTTTCTTTTAAAGTTACCGCCATCGCAGTAAATAATAAGTCCTTTACCAGTATAAGACATAACGTTTAGTTCCTATAGTTAAAGTGAATTGAGAGTATTGAGAGATTACTTTTTCATAGAAACCAAACATCTGTTTTTATTTACATTGTGCCAGGCAATGGCGGTGGCTTATATTTTCGGTCAATGTGCTTAACTACAATATCATGCAATTTTCTATTTTCTGCTTCTAATTGCACGTTTTCTTTTTTCAATTTTTCGTACTTAACATTCACATCATTGAACGCATCGTAGTAAACAAGCAATCTTTGAGTGACCAGGTAATTATAAAATAAAGAGAAGCATACTACAATTACTAATAGTATACGAAATTTATGATGTTGATAAGCTTTACCTGGTCTTACATCCTTACCGATGATAAGCTCCCAGATAAAGCCAAAAATTATTTTCCACATTATGTTATTCTCCTATAGTTATTCATTGTATATTAGTATATTTAAGGACAAAAAATGAGTAAATCTATTAAAGCATTTGCACAACACGATTTCTTCGTGACCAACACCAGAATGGAAGAACATCGTTTTGGTGAACTATCTACAGAATCTCGTACTTACGAGAAAGATATTGCATTATATACCCACAATACAGATAAGTCAATCACTTTAGCACTATTTCGTTCTACTGACAATGGTAGACGTGTAGAAATTGCTGCCAATGACTTGAACTTAACATTAGATATTGTTAAACATATCTACGATTATGTATTGCGTTCAGCTCGTGAAATCTACGTAGATGAATTGAAACGTAATCTATTAGATACTTTCCGTACACGTGCTCAAATGTTCCAATTAGGTAATGTTGTTACTGATGGTAACTATTATTGTGTTCAATGGGTATCCTGGAAAGACAACAATGATAATGAATTCCATGTTTGGTTTAGTGATAAATCATTTAAATCAGAATACGATGATTATGAAATTGAAATTGTACCTCCAGTAGACGCAATGGATGTATTCTTCACAACTCGTACTCAAGTAGAAGCTGAGTTAGCAAAAACACCTGTTAATCTACTAACTAAGAAAGCCAATGCTAAAAAAGGTTCTTCTCCAGTTACTGTATTTAGGTTAGATATTTTCAAATGGCATAACCCAGTTAACCGTAGACCTGAATTAGATACTAACTGGTATGTATTAATCTGGGGTGATGCTGGTGACAATATTGACTCTGTGCGTGAGAAGATTCAGGATACTATTCTAGCAAATTCAACACATAGTCGTGATGAATGGAAAGAAGTATTCCCAGAAATCTTTAAACGTAATGAATTCATTATTGTGCCACAATGGGATGTATTCAGTAACGAGAATAAAGTAAAAGAGAAAGCCTCTTTATATTCTCCAGCAATGGATTATAAAGAAGCATTTACTAAGTATGGCAAACCATTCATGAATGAAATGCCAGATGCACATATTCAAGATAACTTACAAGTTACTTCGATGTATTATCGTTCTATTACTTCTAGTGTTTGTGGTTCTCCAGAAAACCGAGACAATAAATTTAAAATCAGAGAAATGTTCCCTGACTTTATTGACGTACCTTCTACCTCTACTGACTTTAACTACCAATCTACCCGTACACAAAACTGGTCTTTGAAGTTACAAGACATGTTAGCAGTTGCTGAAGAAATGACACCTACTTCTACATTGCCTCGTGAACGTTTAACATTACCAGGTGGTGAGATTATCAATGGTGATAAAATCTTTACCCGCGTTACTCGTAATGGTAAGTTATTCTTAGTCATGAATTTTGAAGGTTTCCATTACTTAGTAGCTGCTAAGTATAACTTCAATAAGAAATAAGGAATAGATGAATGTCTTCTTTAAATAACCCAACAGTAGGGTCAAAAGGATTATGGGAGCTTAAAGCTCCTTTTAATTCTTTATTACCAGTTAATACTGCTTTAGAGTGTACCGCAATATCTAATTATGGACAATTGATTGCTATTGGTATTGACCCTTATGAAACCTATTATAAGAAGCATGAGATACCTGAAGCCACCTATAAAGAACACATGGAAACAGAAGGTAGGATTGTATTCCTAAGAACTGATTCCGGACAACGATATTCATTCCCATTACATTATTTAGTATCTTATCCTATTGGTACAGGTGTGAATTATGTAACCATGGGTATTGGTATTCGTTTAGGTGCTATGCCATTAAATACTAATTTAGATTTGTTAATTGAACAAATTAAAGAATTATGTAATTTAAATGTAGGTGTTGAGATACATGCTGAAACCATGGCTTTATCTGAAATACACATTATTTCAAATCAAGACCATGAGAGAATCAAGTCAGTAAGAGACACACGTAAGAAAGAACAAACTCCTGCGTTGGCTAAGATTACTGAATTGGCTAAAAAAGATGCAGATAAGGGAGCTAAACTTAAAATAGCTGAAGAGAAAGTAATCGAATTAGTGAATAAAGTTGCTACTTTAGAAGCAGAAATTAAACAATTAAAAGCAAGATAACATACTACTACTAGGATACCTATATGGTATCCTAGTAGTAATTGTTTTTATGCTAAACCACTTATTTCCCAAGAAACTTCATTTAAAGCACGTACAGTCATTTCTTGATTAAATAATGAAGCACTGAATGCTTCAATAAATTCTGCTACACAAGCTACAGCATTACCTACTTTAGTAACTAACTGTTTAGAGAATCCGTCTTGTTTCGCTAATTCAGACAATTCTTTTACATAGTTCATGGTAGTTTCTACGGAAACCATTAATTTACGACGATCGATTAAATTAAAATTACCATTAGCTTTACGGGTAATGTTAATAGACTCAATTAATTCACCGTTATTTTTAAATACATCACCGTAAGGACGCATAGCATTGAATTCATTACCTTTACGAATCTTATTAAGAGTGTCTAAATCTTTCTTCAATTCTTTAAGAGCTTTTACATAAGCAGCATCTGAAAAAATAGTAGAATCTTTAATACCGTCTTGTGTAGAAATAATACGACCAATATCAGAACGCAATTGTTCTACTAAACCCATTGTGTTTTTAAATGTTTCAGACATTTTCAAACCATGAGATGTGTAAGTAACATATGTCGTATTCATACCAGCCGGTACAGACACTTGACGGTCAATTAAGTAAGCGTAATTATTACTAAAACCTTTACTGGTTAATTTACGAACTGCTTCTTCATCAACCAAAAGTTGTTTTTGTTCTGTTTCAGTTAGTTTATTCACGCCCAGTCGCAAAGCGTTAAAACCTTTACTAAAAATACCAGTAATCGCTTGAATCAAACCTTCGTTACTTAATTGAATATCTTTCAATTCAGCTACGGAGAGATTGAGTTGTTCAATCGATACTTCTAATGGAACATTCCATTGATTTTTTAATGCATCAAATTTACTCATGTTAAATGACTTTCTTCTTAATTATGGTTAAAAAATAGCTAAATAAATTGTCTCTCCCAATATATTTGAATACATTATATTTAACCCCCCGACAAACAGATTTTCAATAAAGGACATAACATGGCTATTGAAGGTTTCTTTCAAATGGAAGCGAAGACATCACCATATCTTCGCGCAAATATTAATATCGGTTGCTTAATGGATATTCTAACAGGTGCACCTGTATTAGGAGAACATGGGCGTTATATTACAAACGGTGGACATAATGGTTCTGTTGTAATTGTAGGCCCTGGTAACTCATATAAATCCGCTATTGCTGACTATATTAGTCAGATTTGTGCATTCCGTTTACACCGCTATTCTACTGGTCAAAAATACGATACTGAAAACAATGTGTTTATGCCAGGCTTAGAAGCACGCTTGCGTCGTATTGTTCGTCCTGACCATGAACCAGACTGGTTCCAATCAGGTCGTTGGATTGTAACTGAATCAGCAATCTATAAAGGCGACGAATGGTTTAAAATGGCAAAAGACTGGATGTACGCTAAGAAAAAAGCAGGTTCTAAAATGATGGTAGAAATCCCTATTCTAGATAGGGAAGGTAAGAAGATTAAAATCTTATTGCCTACTCACATTACTTTGGACTCTGCTTCCAAGTTTGAAGGTTCTCAAATTAACGAATTGCGTGATAAAACAGACCTAGGTGATGCAAAACAAAACATGCTTCACATGACTTCTGGTAAGATTAAACGCAACATGATTGATGAACTACCAGACATCCTAGTAGGTACAAACACTTATTTAACCACGACTGTACACTATGGTGAGAAATATCAACTTGACCCATATGCGCCAGTACACCAACCACTCCAACACTTAGACCGTGGTATGCAGTTAAAAGGTGTACCTAATAACATTAATTATCTTGCCATGACCATGTGGTTGATTCGTGGTGTCGCTAAACTCAACAAATACGATAAAAACCAAATGGACTATCCATTAAAAGGTGTTGGTGTAGACAATAACCCAGATGACTTAAACGTAGTGAGCATGAAGATGTTGCGTTGTAAGACAGGCCCATCAGGTGTTACAGTAAACGTAGTGGTATCGCAGAAGTATGGTGTATTGGAAGAATTGACTAACTTCCACTTCTTACGTACACATGGTTTCTTTGGCTTAAAAGGCGATATGTCTTTGAATGGTAGCTTTAAAGATTCTTATTGTGTATTGCGTCCTGAAGTGAAATTAGCTCGTACTACAGTTCGTAGTTTGATGGATGAAGATATTCGCCTGGCTCGAGCTATTCAGATTTGTGCTGATATGTTACAAATGAAAGAATATTGGCGTGCAGCTTTAGGTAATATCGATGTTCGTTTGCTTGACCTTACTCCAGAGACACTTTACGAGAAAGTCAAAGAGCAAGGATACGACTGGGATATCTTATTAAATACTCGCCCATGGTACTCTGCTGATGATGACGACCATTGTCAATTAGAACTCTCTACAGTAGATATTATGCGTATTGCATTGGGTACTTATCACCCATTCTGGTTAGAAGCAGATAAGAAAACCATTAAGAAAAAATACCGTAAAGAGTTTGTTAAATCAATTAACACAATGATTGAAGAATCTTCTAAATAAAGGAAACTAAAATGACTGAATTGAATAATACCAATGAAGAACAAGTAATCGAATTGACTAAAGAAACAGCTCAAGAGATTAATGACGAATATGCCAAGATGGCTGGTGAAGAACCAGTAAAGGTAGAAGACACTTTAAATAAAACAGGTTTGAAAGATGAGACATTTGAAGCTCTGATTACTGATCCTAATTTTATTTTGAGTGATTTGAAAAAGCTGATTGATAAACATGGCTATTTCACACTGACTGATTTGTTTAATTTCATGGGTTTCAATATCAATACCTTGAAAGCAGTAATTTATAATAAATCAATTACTGAACAAATCTTCCTCTTGTCTCGTGAACTTCGTCTGTTCTTGTACCGCATTGGTGAATTGTCTGGTAAGAAAGAAGACGGTTACAATACCCGTGAGATTCGTTCACTACTTGGTGAAACCATGACTTCTAAGGAATGGTTAGAGTTGTTGGATACTCAAATTCTTCCTTACATTGGTTACTATGTAGAACACGGTAAGATTGATACCGAATGGTTTACTCGTGAAGAGAATAAGATTGAATCTCAAGAAGAAGCCACTGCGGCTGTTGTTCGAGAAGCATTTGAAACTAACCGCAAATTAGCTAACGAAATGATGCAAATGAACGAAGAAATTAAAGTTCTGTTTGATGAAGATGGTAATGTGCGCGAAGGCGAAGATACTGATAATCTTCAACTAGAACATGGAGAAGAAACTGTTCTTGAAACTAATGACGAAGAAGTCAAAGAAGCCCAAGAACACATCGACCACGCTGGTGAGACAGTAGTGGAAGAAGAGCCAGTACAAGAACAAACACAACAGTAATTAATTAGACATCCTACGTAATCTTATGATTACGTAGGTGTTTATATTGTTATATGTTTTTATAAGGTAGTTCAAAATGAATAATGCCAGAAAAGCAGCGACTGATTTAGCTGTAGAATTTATTGGTAAATTATTACCAAAAACCAATAACGCTGAACTAACTCGGCAGCGTTTAGATAGACTAACAGACAAAGAGTTCGAAGAACTAATGCATTCGTTTAAGAATGAAAAAGATTATTTACAATTATTCTCACCAATTGGTGATGATAATGCCCGTCTGAACATGGACAATTTACATAAAGTAGGACACGAGTATGGTATTAGTTTTTACCATAAGATTTGGATGCCTGAAGAAGACGGTAGTTGGGAATTATCTAATAAAGAAGCCATGGTTGTTTATCTTCCTATCCGTGTACAACAACAATTGATTTCTAAAAAGATTTCTATTCCTAAAGACAATAATCATGTCGACTTTTATACAGGACAAGCAACAGGCCCTATTTCAAAAGGTGCGCGTGTATCTTATCCTGAAGTCAATATGTTATTAGCCATGGGTTTAAATAAGACTGTGGAAGAGATGATGCACTTTAGGGGTGGTTCTGAAAAAGGTATGCGTCTATTAGAGCAATCTATTTCTCAAATGGGCAGAGCTTCAGCAGATGCATTAAAACCATATAGTGGTGAAGTAGGTGCAACCTTAATGCTTCATTCGTATTTAACAGCAATGATGTTAAAATCTACTTTATTGCAAAAATAAAAGGAAACCAAAATGGAAGATGTAGATATTGATTTAACCCAAGAACAAAGTGATGTAGAAACTGCATTTAACTTTGCTGTTAGTTATATAGCTAAACTAGAACAAGAGATTAAAGACACTGATAGTTTTTCTAAAAAGATAGAAAAAGAACTTTATCGTAGTAGTGCACATGTTTTATCTAGATTTGATGAGGGTAAACATTTACCTTTATTCTTTTCTATTATTACAGATACTAAGTTATCTTTCTTTATTAATAACCTATTTAAAATAGAAAAGATTCAAGACATCTATCGATATTTTGAATCAGATACAGAAGATACTAATTTATTATCTAATATTTTACAAGACATCTATTGTTACTTTAAGATAAATAACCATGGTTTATACGAAGACATTCATCGTTATATTAGTGGATTGGTTAGAGAACTTAATAAACAAGACATCGCTGAAGATATTGTTAAAAATTACTTAACTAAACCTACTATCTGGATGTTTGTAATCTTATTAACATTTACTAAACTAAACTACAAAGATTGTGTATTATACTATATTCTAGATGAATCTACTTTGAAAGGATAACTAAATGATTAATAAAGAAGTCCAAAAGAAACATGGGTTTCTAGTTAGTCTAGATGAATTATTCGATACTCGATTAGCTGTATTAGAGATGATGGATTTCGAGAAAGCAGATGAATTACAAGTCACAGGTTTCTTTACACGAGAAAGAGACGACTTCCCAGGTGTAGACTTATACGAGTTTCGTAAACGTTATGCTGAAAGAAACATTGCTGTATTAGCTAACTCTACCATGACTAATCTCATGATTAATCTTCGAGACATTATTGGTTCTTATATCGTAGAGAATACATACGAGAACAAAGAAGCAGAAGTAGATTTAGTATTAAATACTTATCCTTACCAATTAACTAAAGAAGAGTTAAATGACATGGTAACCTGTATTAAACTTCATTTAGGTAATATTGTTCCAGTAAGGGTAATTCATCAACCTCTTAAGAATATTAGTAGTGATTGGTTAGACGATAATGTGGTTTCATTCTATTGTTACGATTGGAATGAATGGTTAACACACCACCATTTAGAGTTTATTAAAAAACGACTAGAGACAGTAGTGATGTTATGTCCACGTATTGCACCATTGTCTAATCAAGAAGGTATTAATCAGGTAAATGAAATTAATAAAGAAATAGAATCTGTTAAAATTATTTCAGAAAAAGACTTAGAGTCAGAAGACTTTAATGAGGATTCATTTGGTGCTATTGAATCTATTTGTAAACATTCCGGATTAAACATATCTTTTGTAGATACTCGTTTATTCTGTCGTATGATACCAAATGAAGTACCAACACCAACAGAAAAATTTAAGTATTAATTTTCCAATACATGATTTATATGAGAAAGATGTCGGGTTTTTCTCGCCCATGAAAATGAAACAAATTTTCGCCATATTTTTGTTTCATCATGTTAGTTCCTTAATGATAACATAGCTACTACTCTACCTGAAAGGGTAGAGTAGTAGGTATGTCTTTTATGTTGTTTATTTGTGGTTTATTTTTTAACGAGTGTTAATAGGTTAAAGAAGTAAGCAGATGGAATGCGATATCTGTCTGTAGGCTGACGTGCATCATTGTAATAACTATTCTCTGTTAAAGGCCAGCTCTTATTATACAAACGTGGACGATATTGACAATCCGCAGTTTCTAGAACATAAGTATCACCGTCTTTAATAGTAACATATTCTTCGAATTTACCTAATCGCGTCATCATGGGTAATTTAGGTTTATATTCTGTTAAATAGTTATTTGGAATACCACGCATTCTAGGATAAGTAATATCTCTAAATACTTCAGTATTATCTAATAAGACAATAAAAGAATAACTGAGTGTGAGATATTTCTTAATAAAGTCATCTGAATAAACATCAGTTAGAATTAGATTAGTCTCACCGTATTTCTTATCAAATAAAGTATCACCAAAATCTAAGTCATCATTACTTAAATGAATACGTTCTAACAAAGGTACATTCTTTAATTTAACCTTTACTGCACTGTCTGAAATACGACTAAATACTTCGTAATCTAAGACATGCATGAAACCACCTATTACCAAGATAATGGTTTTATCACTACAGTCTTCACCAATGTCAATAACACACTCATGGTATAAACTAACTTTATCATTCAGTTTACTAATCATTTCTTTACGAATAGGTATTTGTTTTAATTCACCTAGATTCTCAAAGCTAATGACACCAATACAGTGTTTCTTTCTCTTCTTAATGGTTTTGTAACCATCTTCTACCCATAATCCTTTACTGTTAGCATCTGTTTGATGAACATAACCATTGACAGTAAATAAAGTATACTTCTGTAACTCTACTGGGTTAACACCTTTTTTAGTAACAAATAAATCATTATAGATATACTTATCACTAAAGTCACCATCAGGCAATAATCCTTTTCTAACAGGTACAATCTTAAATCGGTTACTCAATGCTTCCTTATAGAGTAAACCAGATTTACTAATCTCAGTACTACCTGGAGTCAGTTTAAAACCTTTTTCACCAATTCTATCCAAGTATCGAAAGAATGTTTCATTAGGTCTTAATTCAGTCTCGTAATCGTCTACAGTAATTACACCACTCTTCTTAGTATATTTGTTAAAAAGAGTAGCACGTATAGTGTTATAACGTTTGTATAGTTTATCTAAAGGGTATTTCTTTAAATCGACTGGTTCCCACTGTGCTTGAGAGCCAATGACCCTACCCATTGCTGATTTAATTTCATATGCAGCAGCCATGTAAAATCTCCTACATGCCCGAGACAAATATATGAATATTTGCGACAGGCGCATTATAGATTAATAAATAAGTATTAACGGTATTTTTTTATATTCCGTTAGTCGTACTAAAAGTTTCATAAATTCGAGGAATTGATATGGCACAAAATACAAATCCTGTTTATGCATTTGACCCTAACGGGATAAATCAAAACAACATTATCCGGAATGAACGACATACTGTAACCATTAAGAATAATTACGACTTTAACTACATTGTACCAGACTATGCTCCTTTCTTTGTTAATGACTTTAAAATGTATACATTAACACAGCAAGGTGCTAAGAATTACATGGTAGAAGGTGTAGACTACGTATTTGGCTTTAGGTTTATTCAAGCCACTATGCGAGCCGGTAAAGTACTCTATGGTTCAGCACAATTCATTAACCGAAAATTTAGTGGTGATGTTTATTTAGAATACCGTACAGTAGGCGGTATCTGGAACATCGATGCTCAAAAGATTAATCACATTCTATCAGAATGGATGCATAACCCAGTCACTACTTCTTGGGAACAAGTAGCAGATTTACCACAACAATTCCCAGTAATCGAACATACTCACGATATCAATAAAATGCCTGGTATTGAAGAATTGATTGCTGAAGTACGTAAATTAGGTTCTGCTTCACGTGAATCATTACAAGAATCCATTATTAACCAAGTAAACCTAGCAGTAGGACGTATTACTAAAAATGATATTGGTTTAGGTAATATCCGTAACCTAAGCACATTACCTGCTACTAAATATACTGACCGTAGTGAAGACTACTATGTTACACCTAAGTCTGTAGTCGGTATTATCGATAACTACATCAAACCAATGATTGTAGAACACATCAATGCACGTGGTAACGTACACTACTTAACCGCTGCTGACATTGGTGCAATTACTACACTAGATTTAAACAATGCTTTATCTGGTAAATTAGGTAAGAATGAGAAAGCAGCCGATACTACATTGATGGATGGCCGTAACTCTCAACAACTTAAAAACTGGGTATTAGAAGGCACATCTGGTAATACTATTAAGTTTAATAACTTAACTTATCCGCAGATGATGGAAGACGTGACTAACCGCATTAACGCTTCTATCCAAAGTGCTACTGGTAGTAATAATGAAGCCATCATGCAACGTTTAAATAGTACTACAGTAGGTAATACTCAACGCTTTGGTAATAAAAATCCAGATGAATATGCTACTTGGTTACTGGCTAAAGAAATTAATGCCACTACCTTAAATGGTAAAAACTTAACCACTATTTTAAGTGAAGCTAAAAACAATGTTAATGCAGCACAGTTAAATGGTTCTACTAAAGAACAAATCATTGCTTCTGCTAAACAGAATGTGAATGCGGCTCGATTAGAAGGTAAATCAGTATCTGATTTGAAATTTGAATTCCAACGAGATATTGTCGCCAATAATGTAAGTCCTGCTGTAGTAGACAGAATCACACAAACTGTACGTACTAATATTGCTGGTAACTTAGATGCTGCTACTTTAGGTGGTAAATCTGCTGCTGCAATTATTAACGAAGCGAAAAATAACGTCACTCAAGTAGGTGGTTTAACTGTTGACCAAATCGTTGCTAAGTCTTTACAACAAGCTAATAACAGTGTAAATGCAGGTTCATTTGGTGGTAAAACACCTCAAGCATGGCGTGAAGAGATTCGTCAATCTCACGTGTCTGACTCTGACCAATTAGCAGGTAAATCATTAGCGACTATTAAGACTGAAATTGAAAATGAAAACCGTAATGCTTTTACTAAGAACTTTGTAAACATGGGTACGGGTGTAGACCAATTAGCACCTACAGCTAATGCTAATATCTTGAAGATGGGTTGGTCTAATAAGAAACAAGTCATGACCACTGTAGACAGTAAAAACTTAGGTTATTTATACCGATTTGTTAAAGTATTGACTAGTGAAGACTTGAATACTCTTAAAGGCGATGAACATTATGGTTTCTATTCTCAAGACGCTAACGTTAATGCTACTACAGCAAGAAACTACCCAGAACAAAGAGCAGGTACACTTTGGGTGATGCCAGGTGCTTACCAAGGTTTACAATTCTATACAGTATTTAATACTGGTAATACTTATTTCCGTACTACTGAATACGATGGTAGTTGGGGCAACTGGATGTTAACTAGTGTATCAGAAAATCGTATTTCTCATTCTACCACAGGTACAGATACTACTAAAGTAGCTTCTGAAAAAGCAGTAGGCGATTTAAAACGTGCTATTGATACTAACCTAGATACTAAAGTAGGTAAAGAAGGTAATCAAGCAATTAATGGTCAGTTACAAGTAGGTAAACAAAACGAGTGGACTAAAATCCTAATGCCATCAGGTAATGGTAATTGGATTTTTGAAACACTTCCTAGTTCTAATGTTACTGCTGCAAGCAAAGTATATCCTCGTTTGAATCTGAAGTATACTGAAGGAAACAATGTCTACGCAGTTCGATTCCCTGAAGTTACTAAAGACGAAACTGTGGTATATAAGTCTTACTTAGATACTGCTGCTGCACAAGCCATTAACCAAGCTGTGGCTAAAGTCTATAACGAAGGCGGAGTATTTAAGAAGAAAATTACCTTGACTCCAAATAATTCCGAAGACTTAGACATCTTAGGTTCTGCTTCTCGTAATAGTGGTTTTAAATTTAAAGAAGACGGTAGTATTTTAACTAAGATTGCTAGTAAAGATAGAGTAATCATTGAACCAGATGGTAGCATGACAATTTATACTGGCACTGGTGCTCGTGTATTGATTGATAACAATGGCAATGTTAAGTCTTTCTCTGCTGAAAATAGAATGGTATTTAATTCAGGTGATATGGAAAACACAATTATCAATACGATAAAAGCTTTCCTATTAGACAGTAATTCTAATAAACTTAAAACTGAATTTGTACCTCCTGCTCGCTGGAGTTAATAGGATAAATTACTACGGTGAAATAAATCACCGTAGTAATTTTATCGAATATCTTTGAGTGTTTATATTAAAATAAGGAATTTAGAAATGCCTATTTCACCAGAAATGAAAATTCGGTATGAGTTCGATAAATCAGGACGAAATCCGAATAACTTAGTATCTGAGGAAGGTCATGTACTGAACGATAGAGAAGTTAGAATTATCTCTCCTAGACACGCTCATTTTTATATTGAAAGTGTCGTGATTAAAGATAAGAAAAATAATCAAGTCGTTCCACGTGCTTCTTACTTCTTCGAAGATACTTCAGAAACCATTGCAGGGTTAACAGGTTTAGGTGCAGCCTCTACCATTGTCTTAGTAGATAAAACAGTAAGTAAAAATATTTCTGTAACTTACCAAGCAGTAGGTGGACAATTTACTTCTATTGATATCCCTGCATTACAAAATAAATTAAATAGTCTTAATTTAGATAACAGACCAGTATCTTGGTTGAATATTGCGAATAAACCAGATGCATTCCCACCAGCAGAACACTTCCATCCTATTTGGCAAACTTATGGTTACGAAGGTTTAATCTACGTCATTGAGCGTTTGATTAAAGCGACTTTAATTGGCGACGAGGAATCCCATAACGTAATTTGGGAAGCCATTGGTGGATTTGATGCTAAGTTAGAGAAACTAAAAAATAAAGTCGATGTTGATGTCGCTAATTTAATTGGTGATAACAACAATGGTGTTAATGCTAAATTAGAAGAACTAAAACGTCAAATTAATAATGATATTGTCAGTAAAGTTAATGGTTTAAAAGATGCTTTAGATAACCACATCAATGCCCGTGGTAATGTCCATGGTTTAACATTGGACAATATTAAACAGTTAGGTGTATATTCTAAACCAGAAATTGATGAGCGTGTTACTGCGTTAAATACTACTATCAATACTCTTAAAGGTAATACTTATACTAAACAACAAGTAGATGCTCTTCTACCTCCTATCCGTGATTCTATTACGCAATTGGAAGGTGTAGTAAATAGAGATAAGCAAAACTTAGCTGACAATTACTACAACAAACAAAATGTAGATAGTAAAGATACTGCTGTAAAAGATTTTGCTTGGTCTAATAAAGCCATTATGGAAAACATTGTAAGTAAAATGTTATTTGGTAAGTATACCCAACCAGGTAAACAGATTACTCGTGAGAATGGTAGTAAGGCTAATTTAGCAGAAGATGAAATCAATACAGAGATGAGACGTGTATTTGGTAATACACCTAAACTAGCTAAAGACATTATTCCTATCTCTACAGCGGCTAATAACCAATTGCGTTGGAATGGTGATGGTTTGTACTATGGTAACGTACCAGACGATATCTTTACTAATGTTTATGTAGACCCAGACGCTGGTTTAGATGAGCCTATTACCTTTGAGAATAAACGTGGTACAAAAGAGAAGCCATTGGCTACTATTGGTTATGCATTAGCACAAGGCCCATCTGATGTACGTCGTAATATCTTACTTAAAGAAGGTAAGACTCACGTCATTGGTAAACGTTTGGTTTCTGTAACCGGTACTAATGCGACATACGAATCTAACCCAGTAAACCACAGAGATGAAAATATAGTATACTTTAGAGGTGGTAGCATTGAGTTTATACCCTATGGTACAAGAACAGACGAAATCTACGCTAAGGCACGTGCTATTCGCGCTACCTTTAGCAACTATAGTGATGGTTCTGAGGAGCGTCAACAAGAAATAATTGACCTTGGTTGTAAGATTGAGTTTAGAGGTGCTTATATTGGTAATAACATTACACGAGGTGGTAAAGCCTATCCTACCTTTAACAGATACTGTTTGTCTATTTCTAATAACACCACTTTATCTTTCACTGGTATGACCATTAATTATACCACAGACCCTGTAGCTGACGCTAAAGTAAAAGCAGATGAATATGTTTATTCTTCAGCCAATATATTTAACTGGTGGAGTACATTTACCATTAACTTCCAAGGTTGTGCATTCAGTACTGGTGAGAGAGCGGCTTACGATAACAAAGGTGGTAAGATGACCATTAACTTGTTCTCACCATCAGTAGCTGCTCAGACATACTCGTTTGATAACTGTTGGATGACTAAGCGATTCTATACTGGTGAAAACAATGTGATTGAGTTTGTTAACTCTACTAACTCTGCGATTAAGTTTGACCGATTAGATAGAGACATTGTAGGTATGCCTACATTTGTACCAGGTAAGACTTATTATACTGGTTTGAAGATTAAGTCAGGTATCTTCTACAATGTTAAAACAAACATTGAACCTACACAGGAAGAAGAACTTAATACCAATAAAGCAGGTGCACCTAGTGGTACACGCCCTGCTGAAATTGAAGTATTAGGGGATAAAGTATTTGCTGTTTATCATGATGGCAATACTATTCAACGTATTCAAGTATCTCCTGCACGTTGGGCTGGTTAGACATAAAGTAAATTATACTACACTAGGGTATACCCTAGTGTAGTATAATTATTTATCTACTAATCAACTCTGTTTTAAGATAGACTTGTCTTATAGTGAGTCTTCTATTTTTATTTCTAATACGCTCTAATACAGAATTATAATTATAACCACTATCAGAACGCCATGTCTTATTACCTATAATAAAAATAAACGTTATTTCATCACCATTTTTAATATCTAGGTGAGATAAACCATATTTTATAACTGGGGAATAGTTCCAACCTCCTTTACCATACCATAATGAAGTACCACCACTACCATGTTCTTTAAGACTATTGTTAGTAGAATATGCGGCAATTAAGGCACCATTTCGTCTTATCTCTATGCCTTCGCCAACAGTTGTTTCATCACCACTATTAGTTAATTCATGGTAAATATGGTGAATCTTTCTAGTAAATCCTTTAACAACATATTTAAATTTATAAGTAGTACCATTACTATCAATATTTAAATGGTTTGTATCTCTATCATTATAGATAATTTCTCTATTAATGGTTTCTAAAGGTACAGATTCAAGATTACCGTTAGGATCAATAACGAAATCATCACTCCAGATTAATTCAGTAATTGTAAAATTAATCCAACTATTATCACCACGGTCGCCATGTGTTTTAACTGTGATTTTTAATATAAGATCATCGTACCCACTTTCAGTTAATATAATAGGATTATTAAATGTAAAAGTATGGTTACCATTTCCACCACCTAAACTTCTACTATTAGCACCACCGACAACAGTACCATTTCTTTCATTTAATACGATGATTTCGTTAAAACGTAATTCGTGTCTATGACTACCACCATTCCTATCTAATGCTATAGAGAAACCTTTTAAATTTCTTGTTACCTTAGGTAATTTAAAATATAAACCTTTTTCAGCCTCACCAAAGAAAGTACGAATTTGTACTCTATTGGTCCCATATGTCTCATGGCTATCTTCACCTGGTCGACCATAATACGGTTCATTAGCATAGTATTTAATATCATTCACTACGGGGTCAGGTAAACGTACTTCGTAGTTTATAGGGTTATTTACACTATTCTCTACAATCTTACGAAACCATTTTTTACAAACACCATTAAAGTCATCAGAGTTAATAATTTTATTTTTTACTTCATTGTAATCAATTAAATTAGAAGGAGTACTACCATTACCAATAGCATAATGTGTACTTTCTGAAAACACACGATTACCTTTTTTAATAGTAATCTTTAATTTAGATAAAGTACCTAGTTTATTAATAGTTTCACTAAAAGTATTACTTAAGTCATCGATGGTAATATCACCTTCTCTGTCTTTAAAGTCAGATAATTTCAAATAATCATGCATACACATGAATCCGTATTCATTACTTAAATAAGCATTACCTAACATATTTACTAAACCAGCGTGCATACCATTATCATGCCAACCACCAAAGTTACCCATGGGCACAAAATAGTAATCACGACTATATTTAGGAATATGATTGGTTCTTTCAATGACTTGTTTATTAAAGATGTCTAATACAGATTGTTTAGTAACAGGTTGACCAGCTTTATTGGTAAATTCTTCAATAGTAGTCTCTACAGCCCCAGGAGTCATTACCACATTAGAGCCATCGTTATTTCTTAACATCTCTAGAGTTTCTCTAGAGTATTTTCTTGGTAAATGAATTTCAATTGCCATATCTTATTTCCTTATTCAAAAGGTTTATAGGTTATTCTCATACGAATAAATAATAATTACTACGTGTAATACATAGCGTACAATAAGTAAAAACTATGAACCAAACACGTTACACACAACAAAAAGGAATCAAAATGATTGATGTAAAAAATTATTTTATGTGTCCCTCATGTTCAGATCAACATAATCGGACATTTACAGAGGCTCTAGAATTGGCTATCGAGTATGCTGATAAACTAGAGGACTTTGTGTATATTGACGAAGGTGAATATACTTTAGAAAAACAGATTACCATTAGCTCGACTAAAAATAAAGGTTGTAAAGGTATTTTAGGCGCAGGCATGGGTAAAACCAAAATTAAATTTAACTGGCCTCAGACTATTGACTGGGACCCCAGAACAAACTCTACAGATGCTCGTTCACAAGCAGGTATTCTTTTAGAGCATGTTTCTAAACGTTTAATCTCAAATCTATCTTTAACTTACGAAGGTGAGTTCTATCGTAGAGGTGAATCTTACTTTGGTACCATTAATGGTATCTACATGGAACACACAGATGATTGCTTAATTTCTCAAGTAGAAGTAACAGGCTGTAACCGCGCAGGTGTATTCTTAAATACAGTAGATAAATTGGTTATAGAAGGTGCAAAAAAACACCATTCACAAGGTATGGATCCTAAATTGATTGGTTTACCTAAAGGTAATAAAATCATTGGCTGTAATCTACACCACAATCGTGTAGCAGGTATTCTCTCTGCATGGCAAGAAGACTTAGTAGTACGAGATAACTATCTGAATCATAATGGTCACGCAGCTGACGGTGGTACTGGTTATGGTATTGCAATGGGTTCTGGTTCTGTTAATATTAATTTCTTAGTAGAGAATAACCATGCTGAAGGTAACTTCCGTAAAGGTCTTGATGTACATGATGCATTCTCTGGTGCTTTTGTTAATAACCGTGTCATCAATAACCGTTTCCATGGTATTGCTATTGAATCACGCGGCTATCCATCTAATGGTATCGATGTTGTCAATAACTATATTACATTCGATAAGACTTTCCGTCTGGTAGCAGATGATGAAATCCCTGTACGTACCAGCATGGACTATTATCAACAACGTGCAATTCGTATTGAAACCAAACCACAAGATTGGCAACCATGGAAAGGTCAACCTACTCGACCTATTTACAATGTTACAGGTAACGTCATTCGTGGTGTAGAATGGGAAACCGATAAACAACAAGGTATCCATCGCGTTATCGAAATTCGTAACAATGACCAAGACCCGAATGTTATCCCTACTTGGAATATTAAAGATAATGATATCGAAGCAATAGATGTTTCAGATATTATGTTCTGTATTGCTCCATCTCAAGTAGTCAATGGTTTAGGTAATGTAGTAGTAGAGAATAACCGCTTTATCTCTAAACGTGTACGCTCTGCTCCAGTAACATTCCAAGAAGAGAATACTTCTAAATTACGTGAAAACTCAATTGTATTTAGAAACAATACAATCAGTGTAACAGAACTTAATGTCTACATTAAAGCACTGATTATTATCTCTACAGATAAGAAACTGACTATTGAGAATAATACTATTGACTTAGTAGATAACTTTAATAAACCACTATTTGATATTACATCAAAAGAGGATTATAAAGACCAAACAAATTGGACTGTAAGTTCTAATGTATTCTCCTCTACAGTAAATGCTGATGTATTTAAACGTATCTTATTGGTTAAAGAGAATAACTGTAAAGTGACTCAAACCGGTAATACCTACTTACAAAAGATTACTGCTGAATTACCAGATAAAACATATTAATGTTTAATACTAATACTACTCTACCCAAAAGGTAGAGTAGTATTAAATATATTAAAACACAAATAAATGGTGTTCTGAATGACCAGTAGGACCAGTGATGATTTCACTCACACCTGGTACATTGGTATCTTTCTTACCAATTTCACCATAGATTGGTTTATGGAAGTTAAAGTAAACAGGAATTTGTTCAATAAAACAATACTCTACAATACTACCTGATAACCAGTTAGGAACATCTTCACCAATTAATACACCATCGTAAAGTTCAATAGGTTTAGGTGGTACAGGAAAATCTTCCAAGTAACCATTCTTTTCATATTCTTGCTGTTTTTCTTCACTCAATAACAAGAACTTCTCTTTCCATTCATCCATTTCTTCAGAACGTTTTTTACTTTCTTCAGCACGTGATTTAATACAACGTGCAGCTTCTTGAACAATATTAAATGCATTAAAGTCAATTTGATTACGGTCAGGTACAGTAATAAAGTTCAACAAACCTTTAATCTTTTCATTAGGTTCATCTACATTCAAACCATTGATTTGTGTATACTCATGTTTATTAGCAGAGATTGGGAATAACATAATCGTTCCTTTGTGTTAAAAAAAATAAATGTATTACATAGTTAATTAAATAATGGAATAAATTAGGTAGAGTAAAACACCCTACCTAATCTATCATTTACCATTTAGTAAATCGTCTACTTCAGCTAATTGTAAACCACTAATATCTGCATAATCATTTGCAGACACAATAGTTCGACATTTAGGAAAACGATTACAAGAGAAGAAATTACCTCGTTTACCGACACGAATTACCAATTGTCCTTTTTTACAACTAGGACAAGTCGTTCCAGTATTCACTGCTTTAGCCTTTTCAGTACCGTCAATATTACAACTGTACTTACAAGGATTTTCTTTACGAGAATAGTTTTCACATCCTACGAACTTACGTCCTTTAAAACCTTCTTTAATTAAAAGACGACCATTGCATTCAGGACATTTCTTACCTTCAAATACCACTTCTTCTTTCTTAGGACGATTGTTTTCCAAACTCTCTTTAAAACCACATTTCTTATCTGGACAAGATTTATACTTACCGTATTTACCTTGCATCAGATTAAGATTGTGTTGACCACACTTAGGACAGAGTTCAGCCATTTCTTCAATCTTACCAAATACAGACTTAGCTTCTTTAGCGGTTCTTTCTACGACTTGATGGAAAGGATTCCAAAAGTCGTACATAACCTGTTTCCAGTTTAGTTCACCTGAAGCAATCTTATCCAACTGTACGTTTAAGTCAGAAGTATAGTTATAATCGATGTATTTAGAAAAGTATTGTAACAAGAAGTTAATGACTTGTTCACCAATATCGTTTAACATGAATCGTTGTCCATCCATACTAACGTATGCTCTATCTTTTAATACACGAATAATATTAGCATAAGTCGAAGGTCGACCAATACCATAATCTTCAAGTGTTTTTACTAAAGAGGCTTCATTGTATCTGGCAGGTGGTTTTGTTTGGTGTTCTTCACATTTGAAATCGACTACCTCTACTTTATCGTGGTATTCCAATTCAGGTAATTTAGTATTCTCTTCTTTATCAGAATCTAAATCCTCACCTTCTTGATAAACAGCTAAGTAACCAGCAAACTTCAATACAGAACCTGAACTTCTAAAACCAAATTCTTTTAAGGTAAAAGAGACAGATAATGTATCAAATAGAGCAGGTTTCATTTGAGAAGCTAGAGTACGTTCCCAGATTAGCTTATAGAGCTTGTATTCGTCGTTTCCTAGGCGATTCTTAACGTCGGTAGGGGTAAGGTATATGTCAGTAGGACGAATGGCTTCGTGAGCCTCCTGAGCGCCTTTAGCGACCTTCCCATATTCAATCACATGTTCAGACATGTATTGTTTATAGTTATCCTTACCAAATGCAAAGATATTACCCAATGCTTCTTGACTTAATGCTGTAGAGTCAGTACGCATATAGGTAATATAACCATGGTCAGATTTACCATCACCTTCAAACAACTTCTGTGCTGTTTGCATGACACGTGTAGTCGTCCAACCTAATTTACGTACAGCGTCTTGTTGTAAAGTAGAAGTACGATAAGGTGCTTTAGGTTTAACAGATTTCTTACCACGTTTTACATCAGAAACCAATAGCTTCTCACCTTTACCAATATGTTTAGTAATGGTGTCTTTATAACCCTCTACAACATCTTTAGGAAATTGAGATTCCTCAAAAGACAATTTACCTAGATTAACATCACCTACACGTACTAGCTTAGCAGGGAAAGTAATATTGTCTTTATTACCAAATACTGTCATTGTCCAATAAGTAGTAGGAACAAATTTACGAATCTCTTGTTCTCTTTCTACAATCAAACGTAATGCAGGAGACTGTACTCGACCTGCTGATAAACCAGGAGTCAATACTTTCCACAAAAGAGGAGAAACATAAAAACCATATAGGTAATCAGATACAGAACGACCAAAGTGTGAATCTACTTTATTTTGGTCAATAGTACGGGGATTCTTAATAGACTCCAGTACGTGTTTTTCTGTAATCTCGTTAAAAGTCACGCGTTTAAATTCGCAGTTTTTATTAACACCACGAATCAATTCTTTCAAATGCCAACTAATACCTTCACCTTCTGTATCAGGGTCAGTCGCTAGATAAACAACGTCTGCACTTTTACATTTATTTAAAAGTTCTTTAGTATTCTTAGCATTATTCTTATTTAAGCAAAAGTGTTGTTTAAAACCATTATTAACTTCAATCGCACCTTTATTTTTAATAGAGATATCTAAACCACGGACATGACCAATAGAAGCCATGACTTGAATATTGAGTGGACGTGCAAACTTACCAATCAGTTTTACCTTATTGGGAGACTCCACAATCATGATACTTTTCATGTTGTTGTTCCTTATATAAAAAGTTATTTTTCATATAGATAAAATAACAATGTTAAATATTCTTCATCATTTTAATAATATAGGTTCTAAATTAAATAAAAAATAAATAACACATAAAACTACTAGATACACTACCTGTAATGGGTAGTGTATCTGAATAGCTTAACAGTATTATTTATTGCTCAGAATCATCAGTTTTGGTAGCTTTGGTAAGAAGCCCATTTAACTTCTTATCCATCTCTTCTCCTGTCTTTTTAAGTTCTACTAATTTCTTATCAATGGCTTTACTAATCTCATCTAAAGAATCAGGTCTACCAAGACTATCTTCTTTAGTGATAATGAGTTCAAGTAAACGTTGTTTGACTAGTAGTTTACCTTTATTTTCAGTTTGCTCTAATATTGGTGTATAAATAATCACCATGGCACTAGAGAGCATATTGAAATAGAAAACCAGTACAGGATTAAGACGATAGAAGTGGTTTGCTTTTTTCACACCATGAACGGTATTTTTATACTCAAACATGATGAAACTAAACAAACCAAATGTAAAGACACTAATGATAAACAAAGCAGTCAGTTTAATAGGTGCCAAAATATTGGCATAAAATGATTGTCGATAGTTATCTAAACCATATATTTTTCTATATGCTGAAATACCAACAATAATACCCAATACAGCTAATGCAAATAACTTCTCAGGATCACTAGGTTGACTTTGTTCTGGTAATAGCTTAGCAGCTTCACTGTAGCAAAATCCCATTGCAAATAAGTAGATATTGAACAGAAACGTTTTCCACGTTGGTTTATCATCTTCTAACAAACCAAAGTTAACATAGAACACTTTGGCTGCTGAAAAGATAAATAGCAATCCACCGAATGTATACGATAGCTTAATCAAATCAAGATTTGCAAATAAGCCTGATAATACTTTGTCATTTGAGAATAGGTTAGTAATAAATTCCATTTTGAAAATCTCCGTAGTTAGTTAAATTTGTTTCTATATGCTTCCATTAAAGAAGCGTGTTCTTTCAAGTTTTTAGGTTTACCGATTGTGTTCTCTGGTAAAACTTTAACTTCGTTATATAAGGATAGTATATCTTCTCTTTGACCAATAATCACTGATGTGCTATTAGCCAATGGTAACATACAGTATGTAAATCCATTACATAACTTAATTAAGAGATTACTAATAGAGTTATTTAAATGTGTATAAACAACCCAGTTAGTAATAATCTCGCATTCGCATTTAACGATATTGGACATACCGAAAGTACAAATATTGAGAATAGCGATAGTAACAATCTTAATAGGTAACAGTACATAAAGGTACAATACACCTGGATGGAACATTAATGCACCAAATGGGTCTTCTTTAAACTTAGGGTCAATGAAACGAATTAAACAAAACGTATACATTAAATCACCAAGATTATTTAATAACTCATTGTAGAATGCATCAAGTTGGTCACCATTATTTAATCGAATTTCAGCAATATAATCATGAGTTATTTTGTACTCAAGTATTGTTGCTTTAAATAAGCCTAATGTTAGAAAATGGATAATCGCAATTACCAATAACTTTACAGGGACAAATACATAGACGTAAAGGTTATCATGAAAATTATCTTCTCTATTGTCATCGTTAATTCCTGTCATCTTACGTAAGAAAAGAAATGTTACAGCGATAACAATTAATTGGTCTCTGGTTATAGTATAACCTAGATAAACAAATCCTGTAACAAATAAACCAATAATAACACTTACAGCCATGAATACTGGTAATAAGGTGTCTAGTTTAAAATTACCATATACCTTACCATTTTCTCTTGTAATACTAATCCCATTAGACACCATTAAAAGTATCTTAATCATGGAAGATGTAACCATGAATGCCAATAGACAGTAGAGAATTACGTACATGCTATTAGCAGTAAATAAATTTTCAAACATAAAGTTTCCTTTATAAAGATATATCACATTAATAATATATAGATAAAAAATACTATACTAGACATGGGACTCCCATGCCTAGTACAGCTACTTAATTAATTTACTTCTTCATTTCTTGAGAAATCTCACTGGTGATGAAATTAAATGTTTCATCTGCTATACCAGTAGGTTGTTCTTCAGTTTCAGTAGAGACTTCCACAATACCATTAATGTCTACTTGACCACTGGTGTCGTAGTTTTTACCATAGTTGTCAAACGATTCTTTAGAGACTTCTTTATCGTCTTTAGCAGGTTCATCCCAACCAGGTTCTTTACCGTCTTCTTTATCAGAACTTTCTCCTTTAGGTTCTTCACCTTCTTCAGAATCTCCAGATTCTTCATCACCTTCAGACTCACCTTCACCGCCACCTTCTTCACCAGAATCAGATTCATCAGTATCGGTAGTAGCTTCTTCATCGTCACCTGAGTCTTCATCAGGACCTTCGACTTCTTCACGGGCTTCTTTAATTTGTTCACCACGTGTTTCTACTTTCTCGGCTTTGTCTTTATCGTCAGTGATGTTATCTACAGATAAAGATGCCTTAGCGTCTTTCTCTTTATCTGCTTCATCAGCGTCTGGTGTATCTTCAGATTCAGGTTTAGTTTCTACTACTTTATCTGCATCACCTTTTAACTCAGTATTGTTTTGAGCATTGTTGTCATCCAGATAAACATTACCTTTAACAAAGAAACGACTATTCAGTTTATCAGTCTTTTCTTTATATTCTTCTTCAGAAGTTTCAGATAACTCAGGAGGATAAATAATCTCTTCTGTTTTAATAGGAAATTCAGGTACTTTATCTTTCAAATCTTTTACCTCAATTTCAGCACGTACCCAAGGATAGTAACCACCATTGCCATCAGGAACAGCATCTACTTCCCATTTCAAACCACTACCTTCATCTGTAAAAGTATAGCGGTGTTTAAACATAGAAACAGAAGCCATTACTTTAAACTGAATAAAGTTCTCTTCAGTAGTAGGAACAGTAACTTCAATCTTACCTTCTTTAACATCAGATTTAGTAGTTAATTCGTAACGTACATCACCACTGCGTGAAGTTACTTTACGAATACGGATTTTACCACTACCTCTGTTTTCTTCAGTGCGCTCAACAGGGATGACATGTTGTTCTTGGATTTCAGCTTTATCCGCTTTTTTAAGTTGAGAGAAATCAAGAATACGGGCATAGACAGTATGTTCTTTTTCACGTACTGCTTTACCGACATTCTCAATCTCTTCATTTAGTTTTTGCTCGGTTTCTTGGTCAGCCATTTGTTCAGCAGCTTCTCGAGAAATACTAGCGAAATTTAAATCAAATAAACTCATGAGTTTAATCCTTTTTATTCAACGACTGGTTTACCTGTAAACCAGATATCTGTAATTTTGTTTACTAAAGACATAAAGATTCTAAGTAATTCATTAGTATTAATATCATTTCTAATAATACCAGCAGTAATTACACCACCAATGACAGCAATAAACAAGAAAAGAAAAGCATAACCTGCCCACCACAGAAAGTTAATTCTAAATTTCTTTACTTCTTGCTCGTAGTCGAGTATTTCATTTACCTTACCAGAACCACAAAGATAACCATAAATCACAATCATCTGTTCTTCAAATGTCATTTTATTAATGGCTTCTTTAATATCCTTACCAGTCATCTCACCAGTTATATCAGGATAATTAGAGTTCTTCTTAGCGATAGTATTGTACTCTTCAATCAGACGAGTTAAACCTGCGTCGTCTTCTTTTCTATTGCTTAATACAAAATCATTACGAATGTTCTTTAGACCCTTAGTAATCATTTCTGAATTTCTAACGGCCATTATCTTCTCCCGTATAATCGTCTAAATAACTCGGCATTTTGCCTGAGTTGATAATTTCGTATAATTTAATTCTTGATTCGTTACTTACTTCACTCTCGTTTTTATATCTTTCAATTTGATTACTATAGCGAGCAATCTTTAAAGTCCTTTCTGCAATAACAGCACAAAGTAAAAAGATAATAAGTAAAGTAAAGAAATAAATCAAGTTATCTTTGTTTTTCTTATATCCTACGCGAATAGATGCTAGGATACCTAGATATATTTTATTTCCCATTTAACCCACCATCTAAGACATATTTTTTATAACCATGATATCCAATCGCACAAGCGTCAACAGCATGTTCGTCTAACTCGGTTACAGGATTAACCAACTTCAACTTATCAGCTACTTTTTCTAATGCTATAGTCATATCGTCTTTTTTAGCATTACCTTTAGCACCAATGGCTTTTTTAGCAGTCGGTGGGTCTACTTTAAAGAATGGTATTTGATTATTGAAATCAAACAATGTCTTCTGAATAATGGAAACCAGTTCTGTTAATACAGAGAATGCAGAGGGTGTGAATCTACTAAAGAATGGAGATTCGCAAATAACAATAGATGGACGAATGGATTCAAATAATTCCATTAGTTCATTCTCCATTGCAGCAAAGCGAGCGAATCTATCACCATATTGATTACTTGCGTGTTTTGAATATTGAGATAATCCAGTAGCATGTACAGTAAATGCTGTAGTCTGAATAATATCAAAAGTTTTCAAGTTTAATTCGTAGATAGCTACACCCAGACTACTAGAGCCTGGGTCAATAGCCATTAGATTACACACCCAGTCAGAGGTGTCAAAAGTCATGATAAAACCTTAAATGATTTATTGGTTTTGAGAAATATTCCAAATAGGTTCGTTAATACCTAAGTTGAAGATAGATTCAAAACCACCAGTATTCGCACCAAGATATTGAATGGTGCGGTTAATGTGGGCGATTTGTGCAGCGATTACTTCTGTAAATTGAGAACGACCAGAAGAGGTAACAACCTCTACAGTTTTGTCAATGCCAGAGACCAAACCAATTTCAGAAATCACCGCAGTCATTGGGTCACCATGCAGAATATTAAATACGTTATAGATTTCTTCTACGTCTTGTTTACCAAAGTTAACAGGCACTTGAGCAACCGAACGAGCGTAAGTAGCTTTCAATACGTTCTCTTCACCTACAGTCAATTCTTGTGGTTGTGGTTTAAGATTACTGTCACGAGGAGTGTATTCAGTATTGGTAAAAGAACCATCAGCTTGTTTAGTAATAATCTGCGTAGAAATTTGAGTACGAGTCAAATCTAAGCGTTTTAAATAATAAGCATAGTATTTTACACCTTTGAAGTTTTCTTCACGACGCAATGCATATTTAGCACGTTCTTGAGGAGTCAAGTCGTTATTAATTTCACGCATAACGAATGGTACCATTTTAAATAGACCAGTGTCATCTGCACGGTGTTGGAAAACTTTAGGGAAAGGTAATACATCTTGGTTATTGGTACAGTTTTGCATACTAATACCACCGTAACCAATACAGTAATAACCAATAGTAGGAATAGTAGTAGAAGGAGGGCTTACATTTTGGTTAATTTTAAGATATTCATTCAATGTAGAATTAGGAGTAATGCTATAAGGTAATCCTAACTCACGGCGAATTTGGTTTTCGTTACCAATAATGGTACGAACCGATTCAAACACTGTACGCTTATTAGGTACAATAGTAGTTGTTGCCATATTTTATCCTTTTATAATTTAATTGCAAAATTTGTAGGAACATTTTTCCGTAGGAATATCATTCCGTAGGAACATCATAACTGAGACGACTACATTTCGGTAATCGCCTCAGTCTAACGTTTATTTGTTATAATCCAAACCACGTAAATCTTTATTACGAATATTCCAATCCAGCGCTTCTTTGGCTTTCTTAGTATCTTTATCGTATTCAGACCAATCCAAATTACCACCAAACTGGTCAATGATTTTTCTTTTCATTTCGTTTGGCATATTAATCCAAGATTGCATACCAGGTAGAGCAGGTAAAGACAATGGGTTTTCTAAACCTTCAATGGCATCACCTACCGCCCAGTTATACAAACCCACACGAACAAAGCTATCTGTATTAATACGATTAGCACGAGTTAGATGATCATCTAATGTCTTAACAGATGGGTCGATATTAAATTCAACAAAGATACGAATACCACCATCATCAGAATGGATACCATTGTCATCACTGATTTCGTAGATATCTTGTTTACCTACAGTATCATCATCGATAATTTCAGTAGCATAATTACTGAATGCTGAATCAGTTACATGTTTGGTTTTCTTGTTGTTACCACCATCAATTCTAAGGCTTCTAAAGTTAGTAGCAATTAATGGTGTTTCGTTAATCTCACGAATATAGTGTACAGAGTAACTCGATAACTTAGTCATCAAACCAACCATAGCACGATGGGTATTATTCAACGATTTAATATTGATGTTATCTAAACCAGTAATCTTCTTCCAAATATCTGTAGCAATTTTTAACCAGTCTTGTTTTAACATTCCTTTTTCATCAAAAGACAACTGACTAATGAATTGAGGGAATGTTTTTAAACTATCTGTTCTGAATGATACATTCTCGGTATGGTACATTTGATACACTGTAGCAATTTTATAAGTAGTTGCATCTAAGTGTTCATCCGTTTTAGCTTTGTCTAACAAATAATTAAGTTGAGTGAATTGTTCATGCACTTGCTCGTAAAAATCAATCGTATTAATAATAGGATGGATAGGCGAAAAAGTCTCAATTAATTCAGTTAACCATTTATTAGATACCAAAGTCGTATCTGGAATAACAGATTTTAACTCCTCTATTGTAGGTCGTTTTTTATTAGGTACTAAGCCAATTGTGTAATCAGGAATACATGGGTCTGTAATACCATTTAACTTATAAACAGCGTAAGTATAAAGCAATAAAGCATTCTTACTATTTAATGGAATCGTCTCACCATTTAAAGGATGAGTAATCGTAATATAAGCTTTATAAGTTTTCTTGTGTGCCATCTCAATCCAGAAGTCTAATAACATATTAGGTAAAATATGTGTTTCTGAATCGGTAAAGTCAATGGCTTTAGATTCCAGTATTTTAGTTTTAAGTTCAGAAGACAGAGAAGAACCTAAAAGGTTTTTAGCATCCTTTTCTTCAAACTCACGTTCACGTAAGTTAAAAGGAGCCAATGGGTCTTCTTTATCCATCATTTGTTTTAATGTCAATGTATCGGTAGTATTGTCAATATTCTCTAAACCATTTAAAGATACTTTCTCAAACTTAGCGATAGACTCAACATCTTTAACAATATCGTTGTATACCTGAATAACATTATATTCTGCAATAGGTAAACTACGTAATGTCATGATGTATTTAATCAACCAACGTTGAGTATGTCTTTGACCAATATAACGTTCTACCCAACGAATGTTCTTATAAAGGATAATAGCTTGTTTAATGGTTAGATGTTCAAGATAGAAATCTAGAAAACCATGTGAAGCTAAGAAACGACGATAGTGATAAGAATGTGCTTCATTGGTTAAGCAATTCTCCATTCGTATTTCCATAACAGCTTCTAATAGTTTTTGATAAAGAACACCCATGAATGTAATATTATAATAAGTATTATCAATATTATATTGTTTTTGATACCATCGCTCTATCATTCCGTATATTCTGTCTTGTAGTCTTTCAATCAACGTATATTCGTTAATCTCTACAAAACGTTTATCGTAAGAAAGAATAGTACCATCTTCAGCATTAATGGCTGTTTCAATATCTACAGGATTTAAGATACCTTTAATTAAGAGTTCTTTATTCGGGTATCTGGCAACAAGCTCCTCGTACTTATGAGTTCCGTAAGAGTACTCTTTACGAGTATTTTTATGTATTTTTAAATTTTCTTTATTGAAAATAATTCTTTCCGTAGTGTCTACAGAAATAACGTAAATAGGTTCGTCTGTTACGTGATATTCACCAGAGATATGTTTATAATATATCCAACTAGATGGGTCATTTTCATCGTATCGATGTAAGGTGCGGTAAAATAATTCATTACTCATGTCCCTAGCATCTTTTGTCGATTTAATAATCATGGTGGATACTAAGGCTAGACACTTATCGATATATACTTTATAGTGATAATCGTATTGATTAATCATATCGAAATTCCTTATATACTTAAAGAGGTAATCAAAAATGAGTGGTAAAAATGACAACGCATTGTTAAATACGTTAAATGAACATTTAAAAGGAAGACCTGTTAAGTTAGATGAAAAAGATATTAAAAGAAATCCAGCTAGTTATTCATTGTTTTCAAAACTTATTCGTAGTCGAAATGAAGAATCATTTAAAAACAATGGTCAGTTAACTGATACTACACCTAGTTTAGATTATCTACTGGGAATGGCTTCAGACAAAGCACAAGATATTGATGACAATGAAGCCATCATGCAGTTGTTGCCAGACTTACAACGTGCTGCTCAAATTTTGATTTCCTATGTTCTTTCACCTACTTATATTACATCAGGTCAAGAATTACAATATCTACCTCCACCTGGATTGTTTACACAAAGTTCAGGTGTGCAAATGGTAGATAGAATTAAAAACTATATGGCTACCGGATTTAACTTAGATGGTAGACTATACGACATCATGTATAAAATTCTGTTTACTAAAGGTGCTTACTGTGTTGCAGTTATTCCAGAGTCCAGCTTGGATGAGCTGATTAACCCAGAGCTTGCTAAAGAATCATTCTCTTATCAAACCAGTAAACAATCTATTACAGAAATCGATAAACAGCTTGATGATTACATGAGACCATGTGTTGGTTTTGCTGGTAAGAAAACAGAAAATAAAAGACCACAAATTTCTAATGAATCTTATTCAATTAACTTTAATAGTGTTGAAGTAACTTCTGGTAATACAGATGGTTCTACACCTACACTTTATCAGACAAATCATTCTACTACATCTAACAATGTGGTAAATCAATTAGTAGATACAAGAATTAAAGTAGGTGATAAAATTGAATACGAATTTCCTAAAGAGATTTTCGATATTGATGGTGCTAAAAAAGATAAAAAAGATACTGAAATTACATTAAGTAAAGAAGGTAAATGGACTGTTAATCTAAACGGTTCTGGTAATGAGACTTTTATCGAATATACCGATGACTTAAACATGATTCGTTTAGGACATATTCGTAAAGAAGCTACTGATAAACGAATCAAAGGTACACTTGGTTTATCTCGAGAATCTTATACTGATAGAAGTAATGCTTCTGATAGACAAATCTTAGATAAGGTATTTAAAAATATCGATAGCTTTGTTAATTCAGGTTATGGTGATGACAATAATCTTAAAGTATTGAAAAACAATCGCCAAACTTATCGTAAAGATTTGAATGAACCTTTAGTAATTGAATATCCAGTAGAATCAATTATTCCCATTTATAAACCTGGTACTCCTTCTGAACATGTTGGTTATTTAGTATTACACGATGAAGAAGGTGCGCCTTTATCTAAGGTAAAACCTGTTAACTATTATCGTGACTTGAGTAATACATTTAATAGTCGTACCAGTGGTTCTAAGATGGCATCTTCATTAATCCAACAAGGACGTGAGATGTTTGATGGCATGAATTCAATGATTGATGAAGCACGTCAAATCGAAATGCTTTCACGTATTCATGGTAATGCCATTATTAAAGAGATTATTGAAAGAACACGTCAAGGTGAATATGGTAAAAACCTAGACATTGGTGATTCTACTGAAGCATTTAGGATTATGTTCTATCGTGCATTAGCAGGACAAAGAACACGTGTGTTGTTTATGCCTAAAGACATCATGACCTATATGGCTCAAGACTTTGATAACAAAGGCATGGGTCGTTCATTAATCGATAACATGAAAGTATTGTTGTCTTTACGTATTCAGTTCATGTTAGCACAAGTACGCGCAGGGATTGCTAATTCTATTCCCGAAACAGTAGCTACCGTTAGAATTGATGAAAAAGACCCAGACCCTAAAAAGACTATTCAAATTGCACAAGCACTTACTTTAAAAACCAGATTAACGGCTGGCTTAATGGTAGGCGCATCGAATGTACAAACGATTGAAGACAGAATCAATCAATCTAATATTCGTCTAGCAATTGAATCAGACCATCCTAAAGTACCAAATATTGGTCACGATATCACAAGAAATACAGCTGATATCCCAGCACCTGATAATGATACTGCTGAATTGATTAATAGATTAGTACAAATGGGTACATTCTTACCTCCAGAATTAGTAGATAATTCCTACGGGGTAGACTTTGCTCGAGAAGTATTACAACAAAACTTTTTAGTAGGCATGGTAGTCAAACAAATCCAAACCAAACAAAACCCTTATTTTACAGAGTTTGTTAAGAAACTTATCTTAGCTTCTCCTACATTAAGAACAGAACTCAAAGAGACAGTTAAGTCAAACTTGAATGATATTCTTGATGTATTGAATGAAGCATCTGATGATGAGATTGATAAGAATGCTTTAAGCGATGATTCGCTTAGAACCATTATCGAATATATCACTGATAAATTCATTGCTGGATTGGTAGTTAAATTACCAGAGAAAGCAAATGATAACGATGAGATGATTAACGACCAAATTAGTAAGATGGAAGCTCGTATTGATAAGACATTGGATTATATCTATTCACCTGAATCATTGCCTAATGATGTATTGGGTGAAGAAGCTGCTAACTTTATTGACCAATACCGTGGTTTAATTAAAGCAGAAATTATGCGTAACTTCTTAATTGAATCTGGTTTTGGTACAGAAGTTATGGACTTCATTACCGTGAGTGATGATGGTGTTCAGACTTACGAGAAGAATGCTTCTATGCGTGACTTTGCTATTAAGACTATTAAGAACATGATGGATATGTTCGAGAAGTCTAAAAACATTGTTAAATCTACCGAAGGGTTTATGGAAGGTAATGACCTTAAACCTAGCGAAGGCGGTGGCGGTAGCTACGATAGTGGCGACAGTGGTGATGATAGCTCAGACGAAGGCGGTGATGATGACTTCGGCTTTGGTGATGAAGGAGGCGAAGGTGGTGAGGATGACTTTAACTTCGACGAAGGTGGTGAAAGTAGCGAAGGCGAAGGTAATCCAAGTGATTCCTTAGACGGCGCACCTGACTAAAAAATAAAAGCATAAAGGATATCTAGAGTAGAGAGGGAATCCCCTCTCTACTCTATTTACCTTTTATTGCGTTAATTTGCAAATGCGATAGAATACATGGTTAATATCAAATCGACTAGCTGGAATAAACTCAATCAACACACCATCTGAAGTTAACAGATAAGTGTCACGAGTAGGTTTGCTTGATTTACGATTACGACGTACTAAAGAAGCAGTAATCAAATTACTGATTTCAGAACTAGTATCTCGAACCAAACATACCCAACCATTTTGATTGTTTTCAGAACCATCTAATGTGATATTTAACTCACCAGCACTACGGTCTACATAAGTTACAGTTGCTGTATTACTTACAATAGTCGGAGTATCACTGTCTGACAAATATTCATCATCATTATTGGTAATGGTAAATGATGCGAACATTTCTTCTACAAGTGTATTGTATTGCTGTCTTGATGACTTAGTGATAATATCGTCACGTTCTTCTAAATCGTTATAACACTCTACGATTTCAGTTACACTGATATCTGTTAAGTCTAGACACAGAAGAATCTTGCTGAATTGAATATCAATCATTTCAGAAAGCTTACGCAACAGAACAAACTCACGTGCTTTAGTCAGTGGTTTAATGATTTTATCACGATAATCATCGAATGTTTTACATTCTTTGATTTTGCGCACTACTTCTAATTGACGTTTCTTAGTAGAAACAGGATTCATGATAGTGACATCACTTTCAACCAATCGAGAATTACCGTGTTCGGTATAAACATCGTCAATGATTTCTGTAACCAGTGATGGTAAGTTATCAGCGATAATCTCATTATCGTTAATGGTTACATTATACTCATTTACTTCACCACCATTTGCAATGATTTCTGCTTCTTGATACTCGCGTTCTTCATCAGTCATGGTTAGATACTTAATCTCTTCTTCCAGACTAGGTGGATTCTCACGATTAGGGATTAGAGCACTACCTAAGATACCTGGTGTTTTACCAGGAATGATATGGTCTTTAAGTTCCATTCTTTCTTCCTCAGTTAAATCGTACAACACCTGACAAGGTAAACCATGTTCATCTAATTCAATCATACAACGTTTATTCAGATAGTTGTAAGATTGCCATAGTTTATTGCTTGCATTAAATGCAAATACGTATTCACGTTGAACCAAACCATATGCATCGTAGTATTCAAAATACAAACCATCTTTATCTTCAGACAGTTTTTCACGATGTTTGGTATAGTCAAATGGGTATAAGTATTCAGGTGTTAACTTACGGCGTACTTTTACTTCATTAATATCTTCGTATCCTTTGGTAGAAGTATTAATCCATAAACCTACTAACCAGTTACGACCAATAGCCATTTTACGACGATTATTCGGTACAATTGGGAAACCATCTTCTTCAACCTGTACTTCTGTTTGGTTGTTTGAATGAGTTTCGTTAGAACTTGATTTATCAAATCGTTCTTCGTATTGGTTGGCATTACCATGAATAACAGTAGGTGTACCAAGAACAGCAGATTCATCCACTAATTCATTGTACGCTGAATTATCTTGCTGTTTATTCGCAGTATTGTTTGCATTGCTTTCAGCCAACCTACGACGTTTGATAGCAAAGTAATCATTACTATCATTTTGTTGAGTAGAGTTACTGCTATTACTACCACGACCAAATACATCATGTGCTTGAGTGTTAGAAGCACTAAATGTATTATCTACACGGTTGGCACCCATACCACCGAAGTTGTTACCACGTACACTACCCCATCGAGAACCGCCAGCGTTACCTACGTTATTATTACGCATAGCCATACCACCACGTGTAGCGAAACTACCAGCATTGTTATTACCATACATCATGCCATTACTGTTACTGTAATGACGTGCTAATTGACGTTGGATGTTACCAATGTAAGAACAATACTTATTAGCATCATTACGTACACCATGTGCTTCTTGAGCATTTAATTGGTTCATTGGACCATAGTTCAAGAAGATGTACGGAACAGCATCGACAAAAGAATTACTTACTAAGTTGAATACTTGGTTTTGGTTATTAGGGTTGATTTGGTTAGACAAATATTCGTTTTCTAAAACCTGCAAGATATTAACGTAAATTTCAGAGAACAAATTATTGTTTTGACTTATCGCTTCAGCAGCACATCCACGAAAGAATGATACTTGGTTTGGGCCTGCGTAAAGTGTTTCATCAATCACTTGTGTCAACATCTCACCAACCATTTGTTGCAGAGGTGCTGTTTGATACAAATCGATATTCATGTTAGTTTCCTTTTTAAAATATACTTTAACAATTACTCTGTGTCTACAATTTCATGTCTATTATCGACATCACCGTATAACAATTTCTTAACGGCATCGATTTTATCGACAAGTTCGGGATTAGGCACAATGGTGTAATCGTCTGTAATGGTTACATATGGGTTTAATCTACTGCGACCAGATGGGTCTGCTTTAGACATATCAAATGCTGCACCACATTCTAACAGAGATTCATGTAGTGCTACAGATGGGTCTTCTACATTAAATTGTGTATTAGACGTTCTGGCTTTATCGGACTTCTCTTGTGGGATAACAATACGTCCCATTTTCAAGATAGGTAAATCAGCTGGGTCATCTACCACAATAATTTCTGTATGGTTTTTAATCTGCATAACAACTTCAGCACGAATGCTTTCAATTGCTTTACGTACAGCTTCGTACTTAACAGGTACATTTGGGTTTCTGTCTTCTTCTAAACGCAATGTACTAAGATTAAAGTAAGCATTGTTAATGGCTTTAGTCAAATCGAATAATAAGAATTGACAAATTTGCAATTGCTTACCATACAAAGTATTGGATTTAGAAATTTGTGAAATCTCACTGGTTAGGTCAATAAAGTTTTCAACAATATAAACAAACAGTTTATAAATGTTATCAATATGTCCCAAACCAATTCGTTCGAAATCATCGATAGTCATGTCATCTACATAACCATCTAATGAAACCATGTGTTTATCAATATTGTCTTGAATAATAGATGCATGGTCTGATGTAGAACAAATTGCTTCACCCATCATGCTACGCCATGCTTCTGTATTATCTACAATATCTGGATTCATTCGGTTATAACGAGTATAATGACTTAACACGTAAATCAATGTACCAATAACAGTCTTAGCTGAACGAATAGTTTCCCATTCTTTACGATGTACTGCGAAGAACATTTTCGTAGGTTCGTAATAAGGATAGAGATAACTGTGTGGTGGTTTACGACCATTGCTCTCGACAATCACCCATTCGTCTTTTGGATATTGATTTAATACATCATCAGGATTCTCAAAATCATCACGATTTAACATCAGAACACTACCAGGTTTAAAACCAAACATTTCTAATGTCTTAGTCATCCCAAATTTACAACACAGATAATGTACCAGAGTGCATTTCATTTTAATGAAATTATCAGTACGACCAGTATCTTTCTTATTGTGGATTTTAGAATGATAAATAGATGTGTATTCAGGCACGCCGTCTACAACAATATTCACATTACGAATACGTTCAAACCACAATTTAATTTTAATCAACTTGACAAAGATTTCAGTAGGCTTAATTGTAATAATACCATCTGCCATTACAGGTGCAACCATGTATTTTACACCATTCATCCACATGAATCCATGTCGACGAATAAATGGAAGATAGATATATTTACGAATCGGTTGACCATCAAAGTCAAAGTTAAAAGCGTATAAACGAATATCATTTCGATTGATATCGTATTTACGTGTATTGTTATTACTGATTCTGGTCATGTATTGGTAACCCTCTTTTGGAGGGACTTTTTCACAACCAAGATACTTTAACTTTTTAGGAAACCGTTTCGAGTTAATACGAAACAGTCTATCCACATAAAGAGGAATATTAGGATTGTCGTGATAAGACAATCCTAATCCAATTCTCTCGTCAATATGTGGAGTATCTTCCTTAATCCGTTGTATCAATAAAGGATTCATGCTTGTTTTCCTTGTATAATTATTAAAGTATATTCTACCATGGTAAAAGACTCGCGATATTCTTTTAACAATAATAAAACACTTAAATCATCTACTAAGAGATAATTCACTCAAATTAATTTAGAAGTCAAATAATTTTCCAATTCCTTTAAAAATAAGATAGCCAATACCTACCACAGCTGCTGCTGCTCCAATAATAGGTAAGGCTGCGCCTATAGAAGAAATACCGGCAAAAGCCGATGCTGATTTAGCAGCTACTCCTGCTACAGCATTTGTAGCAGCACTAGATGCAGATAAGGCTAAAAATCCTTTCTTAGCTATAGTTCCAACAGCTGATGATTTTTTACTATCGGAGACTACTTTAGTTACTGCTCCAATAATTGCAGCTGTACCTGTGATAATACCAGCAGTAGATGCAAGGTTACGTGATGTGTCTGCGCTACCGGCACTTGCTGCTGCTACTTCTGCTTTAACGCGTTTAGAACGCTCTTCGATTACTTTTTCCTCCAAGTCCAGGTTACGGTCAATAAGTCTATATTTTCTTTCAACTTCTCTGTTCTCTGCTTGATAAGTCCTTTCTTCACGTTTAAATGTTCTCTCTTCACGAGAGTTCTCATGGTTGCCTAATGTTTCAATATGGTCTAATTTAAGTTTAAGTTCTTTAAGCTCTCTTTCTTTTTGATTAATCTCTTCATTCAGTTTACGTACTTTAAGTTCGTGTTCACGTTCTTGTTCTTTAAACTGATTATTTAAAATAACTTCCTGTTGTTTAAGTTTACGAATTTCAATTTCAGAATTATAAGTTCTTGCTTCATCCGATGTAGTAAAGTAACCATGTTCCTGTAATGTTTCTTTATCACGATAAGGGATAAATACATTGACTACTTCAATATTATCTTCATCGTTTAAATAAGAAGTATAAATGTATAAACCAGAATCTTCACCATTAGTTGGTTTTTCACCATTAATAACTTGAATCTTATTACCTAATTTACGATAAATTTTACCGTTTTCTTTATTAGTAATAAATTTAATAGATTCTAATTTACCTTGTTCTGTTAATTCTTTCCGAATAGCTTGATGCAATTCAGAATCTTCAATAGAGAATGATGGGTGGATAATTTGTTTATAGTTTACTACATTAGGCGAAATTACAATATCTAATTCTTTATCGTAGATAATTTTATTCATACGGATAATTTCTTCAGGATAATAGAATACTGTAACTAATTCACTATTTGCTAAATAGAGGTTTGTAGAATAGGGGCCTTTAGTAGCTTTAATTACATCAGTTATCTTATCTTCTAACTCTTTTCTATTTTCTAATACTTTAGCAAATAAACGTCGATTTTCAGTAATACCAAACAGAGCATCATCGGTGTTACCTGATTCTTTATAAGAATTTTCAATTGAGTTTAATAACCCAACAGTAGGTACTACTGATTCTAAATTAGATAAATGACTAACAATAATGTATAAACCAGAACCATACCGCAGAACTAACTCTTTATCTTCCAAAGTCAATCTTCTTAGAGATGAGTTTTCTGTACCTGGTTTTAATCGATATACATATCCAAATCGATTACTGATATTGATATCAGTATTAGACATGTTAATGATTTCAGTTGTTGAGAATAATGTAGATGGGTGTTCAATTGATTTACCACTTTTAGCACCAAACATACTACTATCTTTAATAATAACAGAATGTGGTTTGTTATTAATTAAATCAGAATGTTCAGCATTAACTGTATTTTCATTATTCTCATTGAAGAAGTCAGGTGGTAAATGTGTTTCTTTGAATCTACGGTTACTTCTATTTCGTACATTGAAAATAGAATTACCTTGATTTCCATTGTAAGACATACTTGTTTCCTCCTTAAAATGAAACAATATAATATTGGGTACCAATTTAATATTATATGTTTTAGAAAAAATACAATAAGACGTAGATAAGCCTACTACTCCTCTACCCATGTAGGTAGAGGAGTAGTAGGTATCTTTAATTAATTATTTCAATTAATTAGTTCTGATTATTAAGCACCTGGACCACCAGCAGCAGCGGCAGCAGCAGCTTTAGGTTGAGCTACTTCATTAGTAACTTGGAAGTTCAAGCGTTCTTGGATAGAACGTTTCAGACCAGTTACTTTAATGCGTACCAATACTGGCAAGTGGCAGATGTGGCTGAACCATGGTTGAACCATAGTTTCGTGTTGGTATTTGCTACCACGGGCACGGCTAACGATACGTGGGATTTCACGTTTATCGAGAGTGTTACCGAACCACAGAGGTACACTCAGGCTACCATTGCGTGGTTTACCGAATGACAAGAAGATAGTACCAATTTCACCATCTTTAGCTTGACCATTTTCATCCAATACCAAACGTTCGTCAGAACATTCTTCGATAGTGAAGTCAAAGCCATCACCCAGAGTACGAGCATCGCCTTCACGGAAGATGAATTTGCTAGTGAACGCGTCAGCAATAGCAATCACGTGTGGACGGAAAGAGCTACCACCGATGTCAGTCAATTCGTAACCAGCAGCCAGTTCAGAAGAACAGTAAGCTTGAGTCATTTCACCCAAGATGTAGTTAGTCATTACAGAAGACACGTTGTTCAAACGGTCAGAAGTAGTCAGAGATTGACAAGTTTTGTAAACATCCAATTCTACATCTTTAACGTAAGTACGAGCAAACCATTGACCCACACCAACAGAAGTGTAGTTAAATGGTTCAGCAGTATCCAGTTGTTGAGGTTGTGATTTCAACATGTTCAGGATATCGTAAATAGCAGATACACCAGCGTTAGTACGACGGATGAAAGACAAGCGAATCAGGCTGTCGATACGTTGAGAATCAGATACGGTGTCTTTATCATCGATAGGACGACGAATAGCGATTGGAGAGTGCAGTTTAACACCGTAGATGATGCGTTGTACGCGGTCATCCAACAGCAGACCATGTTCACGCAAGTTGCTGTTAGTACGAGTAGCATCTACTTCGTAACCTACGATAGAGGTTTTTTCCAATTCAGCAACCAGAGCTTTAACGTCTGCGTTTTCCATAGACAATACTTCTTTGGTTTCTGCATTGCGTACAGCGCGTACTTGTACAGCAGCTGCATTCAGAGTAACAGTACCCAAGTCAGTGTTACCACGACCAGAGATGTCAAAGCGCAACAGAGCTTCCAGTTTTTTGTCTTTCAGTGCTTTCAATTCTGTAGGCAGAGCTTGAGAGATTTCACCGATAGTATCAGCATTTACCAAGTGAGTATTTACATCGTACATCAATTGGATGCCTTCACGGTCGCCATTAGGAGAGTAAGTGAAGGTAGCTTGTTGATGGTATTGCAAGTTTTTGAACAATACAACATCGTTACCAACTTTCAGACCCAGAGTTTTCAGACGTGGGTTAGCAGAAATTTGGTCAGTGTCATCAGACATACCCAAAGTAACCATACGGTCAGTTTGAGAAATGTGAGTCAGTTTAATTTCTTTACCGATTTTCAGCAAGGAAGTTTGTACGTCTTCGTCGAAGTCAGTACGTACTACGTAAGGAGGCAACAGAGTGCTGTCTACGAAAGAATCTTCGCTGATGGTTTTACGGAATACAGGAACGATGTCAGTGAAGTTAGATTTCAAGATATCGTGTTTACGCAATGCTTTGATTACGTGTTTTTGGTTGCGGTATGCATCACCTTTGCCGCCCAAGTCGTATTCTTTAGAGTTGAATACAGTTGACAGGTGTACGTCAATGGTGTAGTTGTTTTGAGTAGAATCCAAAGTGATAGTAGGGAAGAACAATTCTACAGCTTTAGATTGTTTTTCAGGACGGATGTTATAAGAAACAGTCATCGCCAAGGTATTCATCATACCGTGAACTTCGAAAGATTCAGTAGCCAGTTCTTGACCTACAACACCAACGTCAACACCACCACCAATAGCAGATACCACAGTACCTGGTTCAGTTTGTGCACCAGCAGTGTAGTATTCATCTGGGTTTTGAGCGATGATGATAGATTCAGACAGGTTGTCTACTTGGTCTTCAGTCAGAGTAGCACCAGTGCTCTCTTCGTAGTCAGCTACGATACCGTCGATTACAGTTTTTTGGCTGTTAGTAATGGCATTCAGGTCTTCAGCTTCAACAGCGCTCAAGCTTTCAGTAGACAAGAATGCTTTACCTAAAAGTTTAGCAGATTCAGTGCTCAAGGATACATCATGAGCATGTGATTTTACGATGTCAGCAATCACTTGTGTATTTGAACGGGGGGTAAAGGATTTTTTCTCTTTACCGAAAATATTTTTTTGAGACATTTTCAATACCTTTAAAATTTAAATCAAGACAAGAATAACTTATAGTATCTTCGAAAATAATTATTAATTATCTAATAGTAGTAAATAATTACCGAACAATGCTGTAGCTGATATAGTCTGTTCTGAGTGGTAAATAGACGACTTTCTCATTACATCACGAATTTTCTCTAATACATAAGTTTTCAATGTATGTTCACTGTAGCTTCCTTCTACCGTTGAAGTAGGTACAGAAATAAAGTAAATACGTCCACTAGGGGACACGTCAATACTCTCATACATACAGTTTTCGTTAGTGTGTTGGTAAATGTTATTACATATACCTGTCATTACTTTAGATAGAATACGTGTTGTGTTAAACACTTCTTCTTCAAAAGTATGCTCACCATTTTCCTGAGGAAAATATTGGCTATAAAATGCTTCTTTATCATTAGCATTTGCCAGCCACAGTAGGCGAATATCCAATGCCTCACCCATCAAAGGGGTAAGTTTTTCAGACATCTCTACAGATTCGTATACTCTACTTTTATCTAAAGGTGAGGATTTAGATAAAGCGTTTAGAGCAATTAATTCTTTTAAAGCGTTGCTACCGACAGATGCGACAGCTTTATCATAATAAAGTAAGTCAACAGGGCTAATACCTTTATCTTTTAAGTCGTTATATAATTCTTCTGGTACAAATACTAATCGAATGGTATTCTCTGGATTCTCTTCTGAATCGATAAAACGATCCAATGACCTTTCAGCTTCTGTTTTCTTAGGTAACTCAATCATGGGTGATATCCTTTATATGTTGGTAGATTTCTATTTAGATTTTAGCCCTGACTATCTATGTAAAAAATAGCTCTATAGGCTAATATATACTAACCGAATAATTCATATTAACATACGTTATAACCGTTACTTATTTTATTAACAATATAAAAATAAAGAAAGAAATCCCGACATGAACATTAAAGCATTATTAGCAAAATGTATTTCTTTATTATACAGAGAATCTCAATTAGAAGAAGAATCAGATTCCTCTAAATTGGTCAATGATATTATTAGTTCTTTAAAGATTAATAATAGAGACATCAGTGGGACAGACTCTACTTTAAATGATTTAAAAGATTTAGTAATGGATATGGTTTCTAGAGAGAATCCCATTCCTTACAATGATTTAATACAACATTTAAAAATCATCTGTGGACAAGATACTACACTTTTTGAAAGTATTCAGGATAATATTGCATTTGAATTAACACCTCAAGAAGTACAGCGTTCTGTATTATCTTATCGTTTTGAATTGAGTAAATATCTAAAAAATAAAAAAGCACAAGATATTTTAGAGAAATTGACTTACGATTTAAAATTCAATCGTGATAAAGTAGAAGACTTAGATGGCTATATGTCTACTAAGTTAACAGATGCTATTGATTTAGTAAATTACACTGGCGAAGAAATCCCAGGTGTAGTGGTTGAACTAGATTTAAATAACATCGAACAAGTCGCAGAACAGTACGAATTAATTAAGAAAGAATCAGACGGTTCACGTACAATTCGTATGCCATGGCAAGCAATGAATAGAATGACACGTGGAGGTTTACGTTTAGGTCAATTAACTATAGTAGGTGGTTTAGCACACAATAACAAAACAGGTGTGTGTTTGTCTATGTTTATTTCAGCTTGTATGTTTAATAATCCAAAAGATTTATTAACCAATCCAAAAAAGAAACCAATGAATGTATTGATTTCTTTTGAAGATGACATGCAAATTGTATTATCTAATATCTACACTTTATTAAAAGGTAACTTTGATAATGTAGTCGTAACAGATGACGATAAGAAAAACTTAGATAAGAATGAAGCAGCTATCTACGTAAGAGACAAACTACAGTCTACAGGATATAATGTAAAACTGATTCGTATTAACCCATCTGAATGGTCTTATATTGAAATTCAGAATAAGATTCTAGAACTAGAGTCTAAAGGATACGAAATCCATATGTGTTTGATTGACTATTTGAACCTAGCCAATAAAAATGGTTTACCTAATATTCGTGGTGACTCTGACGTACAAGAACTCTTTAGACGTACTAAAAACTTTATGTGTGCAGGACACAATATTGCTTTATTGACACCTCACCAGTTATCAGGTGATGCATTGGATTTAAAACGTCAAGGTAATAAGATGTTAGCACAACAAGTATCAGATGGTTCGTATTATGCTGACTGTCGTGGTTTATATCGTGAACCAGAACTTGAGATTGCAGTAGATATTGTAAAAGACAATGGTACTAAATATCAAGTATTTGCACGTGGTAAACATCGTGGTCAAAATGATACTCCAGAAGAACATAAAGTATTCATCTTACCATTTGCACCAGTAGGTGGTTTAAGATACGACATTAATGGAAGTGATACTTCACTGTCTCGTTTCGGTGCAACACGTAATGAGAATGGTGAAGAAGAACTAGCATTCTACGATGTAGGCTAAAAAAATAAATAATACTATTACTACTCTCACTGGATACCCAGTGAGAGTAGCGTAGTTTATGTTAAACATTATTTAACGGAGTTAAACACCATTCAACAAGATGTCACCACCTGTTACCACTTCGATTAATTCGATGTTGGTATCCAAGTCATAGGTTTTATACGTATCAGATTGTTTAGATTCAGAATCCACAGACTTGTAGCATACGTATACATCTAATACCAGTTTACGTACTACATGTGTATCCATCATTGTATTACCAAAGTTACCATCATCGGTAAATTCGGTACTTAACAGACACAAAGAGAATGCTTCAATAGCTTCTGAATCAGATACTTTTTCAATGAATTTAGAAGTTAAGTCTACACCCCAGCGATAATCGCGGAATGTACCAATCTTAAATTCTTTCTTATTGAAGTAATCAATCAGAATACGACGTACTAAACCAGTACGGTCTTGTTCTTCCAGATTAGTAATACCTGTTACAGATTTAGTTTGGTTAGATTGAGCAATTCGTTTGATACGGTGTTTGTTAATTGTATCAGGTTTCTTAATCATCTTATTGATGATTTTGATATTCTTATCGTGAGGTAATACTTCACTGTACTTTTCTAATCTAGCAATGAAGTTTGCTACGAAAAACACAATACCAATTAAGATTAAACAACCTAATGCAAAGAATGCAAATTTTTCCATTTTAAATAATTCCTTTAAATAAGTTAAATAAATAGATGTACTATCTAATAGATTTGTACACTTTAATAGTATAGGTTTAAATTATCTTAGATTAAGGCATAAAGGACAATGGAAAGATATGAATAACCTTATAGTAAAAAGGAATAACAAAATGTTTGAAGTATTTAAATCACCGACTATTAAAGAAGATACTACTAAAAATCAAATCATTGTAGAAGGGATTAACTTAAAATTAGTATATCGTGATTTTGAGAAATATATTGGTTCTAAGATGCTTTACAATATCTTAGATAAGTCAAGTAGATGGGAGATGAAGTTTCAGAAATTCTATCTACCTGACATGTATCATGTGGTATTAGAATTACTAAACAATGATAAATTTAAACGCAGAATTGTATCTCGTTCTAAATTACAAAAACTAAAAGAATTGTTTGAAACCATTCCTTTGGTACAAAATATTAAGTTAATTCAAAATACCAAAGATGAAGATATTCCTGTTGTAAATAAATCTATTTTAAAAAATATATTCGTACCAGGATTTAAGTTATTTGAGCACCAAGATAAGTTTATTGATAACTGTTTATTTAAGTCTAAGTTAATGGACTTAAGAGGTTATCTATTAGACGCAGGCCCTGGTTTAGGTAAGACCATTAACTCTATTGCTTTAATGGAACTATTAGGTGCAGATAAGATTATTGTGGTATGTCCTAAAAAAGCAGTTATCGATGTATGGGAAGAAACCATTAATCGTATCTACAGTAAACCACAGACTTATAATCTTTCTATTGATTCTGTTGTAGGAGGTAAAGTTAAGTTAGCTAATTTTTCTTTAGACAGTAAATTCATGGTTTGTCACTTTGAAGCATTAGATAAACTAGTAGCTAGTTTAAGAAATATACCTAGTGGTAGATACACCGTGGTGCTCGACGAATGTCATGGGCTGAATAGTTATAAATCACAACGCTCTACATTGTTTAGAGAATTGAATAAAATAGTTAATCCTTATTTCTGTTTATGGATGTCTGGTACACCACTAAAAGCACTAGGTAGTGAAACCATGACAATGTTTGAAACTATTGATAAGTTATTTACACCTAGTGTAGTTAAATCCTTTACCTCAGTGTTTGGTATTTCTGGTGTATATGCAGCCAGTGTCATGGCTAATCGATTACAATTAGTGAAAGCTACCATTAAAGCACAAGGTTCAGGTGTAGAACAATTTACTTATCAGTCTAAAGTTGTTTTACCTGATGCTTGGAAATATACACTTAGTACTATTCGTGAAGAAATGAAAAAGTACATTAGAGAGCGTACTGCTTTTTATAATGAATTTAGAGACGAGTATATTGAAGAGTATTTTGAAAGTATTGAAGAGTTTAAAGCTAATTTAGGAAGTAACTTTGATACTAAGATGCAAATAGCATTAGATGAATACTTAGCTAAAACTAAAGAATTACATAATGGTTATAATCCAACATCACCAGTACACAAGCAATACATTATCGATTGTAATTACTTTGAAGATAAAGTGATTATTCCTATTCTTTCTAATAAGACTAAGAAGATATTTAGAAAAGCTAAGTCTGTGTATAAATACGTAGAACTTACGATTATTGGAGAAACATTAGGTAATGTTATTGGACGTAAGAGAACTGAATGTAATAAAGCTATTGTAGAAGCTATGGCTAAATCATTTACTGTAGTAAGTGAAGACGGTAAAGAGACTTACGAAACAAATCTAGGTGAAGTCATTCGTGATGCTGAAGCAAAAACATTAATCTTTACAGATTATGTAGATGTATTAAAACGTTGTAATGAAATCTTAACAGAAGAAGGTTTTCACCCTATTACTATTTTCGGTGAAACGACTACGACTATTGGCTTAACTAATCAGGTCAAACAGTTTAAAGAAAATAGTAAGATTAATCCTTTGATTACGACATTTAAAACATTATCAGAAGCAATGCCTTTAACAGAAGCCAATACAGTTATCTTCTTAAACTTACCGTTTAGGTCAGGTACATACGACCAAGCAGTAAAACGAGCTAATCGTATTGGTCAGACTAAAGATGTACACTTATACGAAGTTACATTAGATACAGGTGGTGAAGAAAACATTTCTACACGAAACTTAGATATCTTAAAATGGTCTGAAGAACAAGTAAGTATTCTAATGGGTGATAAGAAAGGTGAAGTAGAAGAAGTATCTAAATTAACTATAGACCACTTCTTACCTGATGTCATTAGTAGAGGTATTCCTAGTATTAAAGACTTTAAAATGTTCTAAAAAAATAAAGTAAGACATATTACTCTATATAGTACCTATAGGTACTATATAGAGTAGATTATGTTAGTTAGGTAAATATTCAGTGAATGGTTTTAACTCATCGCCATTTTGAGATAAATATACCTTATGTACACAACCGTAAATACCTTCAGCAATTTTAAAGACACGGCCTTTTCCTACCTCGTCTTCTGTTATGGTACTCACTTCACCGTATGTTAAAATCTCATCTTTGGTAAAAGAATTAAACGCAGGTTTCTCAACACCGCATATTTCATTACAGTAGACTAAATTACCGTCATTGAAAAATGTATCTTTATTTTCTTCTGTGGCAATAAGATATTTATCAATTTCAGAAAACTTAACCAATAACCTTAATGGGAAATATTCATATGTACAATCACCTTCAAGCATTGCTAATGTGCTCTTAAAGTAGATATCGTGGAATAAAACATATTCGCCTTTAGGTAAATCAATAGACTTGTGGACAGTATAAAGTTTACCAATTGGTTTATTTTTACTACCGTTAGAAGGTAATACAGGTTTAATATAGCTAGACATACGATTAGGTGCTAAATAGAATCCATCAGTATTATCTTGATTGTCGTTTTCTAATAACATGAATTTACTGTTATCATTTACAATATCAGAAATACCGGTGTTTAGATTATAAGCAATCATTTTGTTAGATAACGCACCATCACGTAACATGTCTTGAATTACATAAACTTTTTCAGCTATATTTCGATAACCGTTATAATTACGGATAAATTTAATAAAATCATCTACTAAATTATCAACAAATAAACACTTACCCGCGCACTCACTTACTTTAGTAATGTGTCGGTTTTGGCTTAAGAATTCTGCTAATAAACCCCTTGGGATAAATTCTTTATCACGTTTAATAGTTAAGAAATCTGCTTGATAGATTTTACCACCGATTTCATAAAGCTCTTTGTGATAGTATCTATCAGGTGAATCCACAATACCATTATTCTTGCCTTCAGGATGTAACCAGATACCATTATGGTAAGACTCGTAATTACCAATATCCAAAGGAAGACTGAATGTATTTTTATTAATTTTGACAAAAGATAACAGATGGTCAAATTCAATTAAATCCTTGTTATCTATTCCATCACTCATTGCATCGAAATAATGGATAGTAATATCATTCTTAATGAAATCCTTGTATCTGTGTTTGTTCTGTTTATATAGCTCATTACGGAATTCTACCGCTCTAGCTAAGTCACTAAACACTGGGTTAAAGTCATCAACATACTTAGCTTCATCTTTAGGTAATTTTACCATAAATCGATGATTTTCATTAAAACCATAAAAACCATGATGACGTAAAGTAGTTGGATAATAGCTTACTGGTGATCAACCTACTGTACACTTATTATCCACAGAATACATTCTAGGGTCTAAACCAGTAATAATGAATGTATAGCCAATTTTGGTGACATCAATGTTAGTTGGAAATTCAAAATCATCTGGGTTATATCCGATTTCATCGGATGTTAAAAATTGAGTATCGATATATTCGTAAGCATAATTATCGATATCGATAACTGCAATATTACCAATAACAGTTACTTTATCGTTATCGGATTTATAGCAGGTTTTAATACCTGTTACCTTATATTTACCTGATTCTGTCTTTTGTTTACTAATTTCTAATACATTAGAAAGAAGTTCTAATACATGTGATTTGTTTTCTTTATTGTTTGACATAATTACTTCCTTTACATAAAGATTAAATTACTCTATGTGGAGATATATCTCCACATAGAGTAATTAAGGTTAAAAGTTAAATTAGAATTCAATATCCATAGGGATAGGTGTTACATATTCTTCACGAGTAAAATCAACATATAGTTTACCAGTAATTGTGTCCTTATAGTAGTTATGGAGTTTACATTCCATACACTTATCTAAGTCAGTTCTTACAATGTAAATACCTGAAGTATCTACACCATTATCATAAGCTTCCTTAAGATATTTTTCACAATCCTCTACTGTTAAGAAAAACTGGAAACAACGTTTAAATGATGGGATTTTCAAACCATTTTCGTTTTCTTCTACTTTAACAAAATACTCATTCTCACGTATATTGTCAACCTGGTAAAAAGTTTTCTGTCCTTTATCAAAATCAAATTGCTGAAGATTTTTAGTATTAATGTGTTTACCATTAAAACATTCGAATTTACTAAATGAATTAAATGGGTTTGGTTTATAATGGATAACACAGCCATTGTTTAATGTAATTGTATTGACCTTTCTTTCTTCACGATAACGCTTGTTAAAGAATTTGAATTTAAATGCATCAAAGAATTCTTTTTCAGTAACATTAGCTAAAATTTCATCAATGTTAATAGGTTTTCCTTTCCTATTAAAGATGAATTCACTTGGCGCATAAAGACCAAAGGTATTCTTGATGTTTTCTTTAACGCTATTGAATAAAGTGTTATCTGTAAATACATCATCTTTAGGTAGACCATAGAAAATCTTACCCTGAGCACCTAAGCTGATAAATACATCAACATAATCAGATAGAGTATGTTCTTCTATTTCAGTTTGTTGATTTAGCATTTTATTGATAACATCATTAATGTTTCGAATATCTTTGTCTGTAGATAAAGTAACGCTATTATCATCATTTAGTGGTTCAATCAACTCACGACTGATATATAAGTTAGTTAAAACATACTTGGACAAATCAGCATTTGAAATATCAGTTACACTAATACGGTACTCGCCAGTGTAGTTAATATTTTTCAAATAACATTTAACGTCGTATGGTGACTCGAATTTATTAACATAACTATTGCGTCCTGGTTTTACAGTGAAAGCAATATCTTTATTACAATATTTTTCATTGTAACGAGAGAAAGGCGCGAGGTATTCGTATTCTACTTCAGGTACAGTGAATGAAGGCAAATAGAATTCACCATCTTTATCTTTCAACCAAACTGTAATAACCTTATCATTATCACATGTGTTGACATTAATGTATCTGGTGATATCATTAGACAAGATAAATGAAGCGTATTTAGAAGCCTTGATGTGTAACACATTTTCATCACCGAATACATTGTCATGGATAAAACCAAAACCAGTTTGTTTTTCCAGTTTTGTTACAATTCGGTTAATCAGCTTATAGATTTCAACATCGGCTACTTTTAATAACTCACGATCTTTTTCCAATTTTTCTTGCAATCCAGCATCGTCGAATTTAGCGCACATAATGGTATAAGAACTATAACCAACATGAATAGGAAGCTCGATATAGTTAGCATTAGGATAAACAAGTTTGCGATACATCTTATCTAAATAAAGAAGATCGTATTCATTCACAATCCCATTGACAATATCTTGGATGATTTCATTAGGATAATCATCTGATCTAGAATCCAAATACCAATACAGACAACCATCAGTATAGAGTGGTCGAGTACCAGGTTCTTTTGGGGAGTCAGTGACAGGTTTAAAATCAGTGTTAAGATTCATTTTGAAATTCCTTTTAATAAAAGCTAAGAAAAAAGAGTGCCTGAATAATCAGACACTCTATATTTTATTACAAACGAGTAATTTGATATTCTTTAATTAAAGAGTTATCTAAATCAACAAAACCACTTACAACATAAGAGGTTTTATCTAAACGGGAAACGACACACCCCATTTCTAGTAATTCTTTAATTGTGTAGAATTTAACTTGATGGCCAAAATATGCATCTTTACCTTGGCTAAATTCACACATACCAAATACACTACCACGATAAGTGCTAATGTTTTTCTCTTTCCAGATACCGAAATCGGAATAGTCACTTTCATCGACAATTGCTTTAGCAACTTTCTCATCACAAGCGATACTGGCGTAAAGATAATTAGCATGTTTATCAATCAGTGTCGCATTATCGATAACACTGTTGATAAAAACACCAATGGTTATATCTTCATCAAAATCAGTACTAGTTTCGATTATATCTCCATATACCAAATCTTGATTGTCTTTGATAATACGGATTGTAGTTGAAGTGATACCATTATCACTATCACCTTTAGGATAGATGATTCGTTTATCGTTAATTCTACTATAGCAATAGTCTAATTTACTACCATAAGCATAAGCACTCGCCTTTTCAATATAATACCCAAGATATCCTACCCCGATAATACCGTCTTTAATATATTGTTTAACTTTAGAAAGTCTCTCAGTTAAACCATATAAGTTTTTAGGATTATCGTAAGTCTTAATAAATTCTAAGAATTCATGTTTCAAATCATCAATGTAGATAATGATATCTCCATTAATAACTCGTTTGATGGTTTCACTAGAATTAATAAACTCTTGGAATAGAACAAATGGAATAATGTTGACATCATTGTTTAATGGTTTCTTATAAGCTAAGATGTAATCACAAGCATCGCCATGATAGATTCTAATAGAAGCAGGTTCAAAACCATTTACATCTTTACCACCATGATTTTTAATGAAGTTATTAATATCTTCGTAATATTCAATATCATCGGAGAGATAACAACCAGAGACAATAATAATATCTTCAAAAACAGACTTAGTAGCATAACCATCAAATGGTGTAAACTCTATCTTCACCATAGGTAGAGATTCTGATGTGAAATAATAACCTTCGTACATTTTACCGTATAGGTTTACTTTTTCTAAATCAAAGTTATTTATATCGATGTGATATACTTCAGACTCAATACCGTGTTGTTCTAAGATATTGTCTTTGTATAATTGCAAAGTTTCAATATCATCGAAGATAATATAATTAGAACCAGGTTTAGCTTCTTTTTCAATAAGAGCAAACTTATGGTTATTATATTTACCATTAGTTAACCTATTAGGTTTAGCAGAATTACCACGAAGAATATCTAATTCTTCTTCTGTAAAACCACTAATGATAAGAGTAGGTTCACTACCAATACCAGATACGGTTTTGCCATAAGGTTTACTAATTACTTTAACAGGGTATTTATCTTTAGTTTGTTTAATGAATTTATAGATAGACTTTTTAACATGCTCGTGGTTTACAGTACAATAATTAAATACTGCGTGAAAAATGTCAGTAAAACTAATTACAACAATATCGTTAAGTACAGTAAAGCGATGTTTATCACCAAAGTCTTTACGCAAACCATTAATGGTGATATTTGAATTCACATCTACAGTACCGTCGAAAAGAATATCGACAATAGCTTGTAATGTCTTTTGGCTTTTATTAGCTTGTTTAATACCGTCTTGAACGAACTTAACCATATCCATCTCAGTATCTCCTTATTTAGAGAATTTAGCAAAAGCAACACAGTCTTCGTCTTTATCGTTATTAAAACAATAATCACGAATCTCATTGCAGGCAATACTGTTATTTTCTTTACACATAATCCCAGAGTCTTCGTTGATTTGTACTTCTACATTCAGATTAGTTTCTTCAGTAGGTGTAGCTGTTGTAACTTCTGCTTTTTGTGTAGCACAAGCAGAAACAGTTAAAGCCAATAAAATAAAAAGTTTGTTCATGTTTAGTTTCCTTTATAAAAAGATAATATAAATTACTCTATGGGTATTTCTACCCATAGAGTAATAATACATTAAGAATTAATCAAATTTAAAGTTAAGAGGAATAGGGTAATAGAATGGCTGGTCTTTAAGTACGATATAGATATTACCAGTTTCACGATGACGATAGATATCGTAAAACACTGCTTCATTGCCTTTGTAGTCACGCATGGTAAGATTGATTTCTACACCATAATGGTCTACATTAGATAGCAAATAGTTACCACCATCAATGTTCTTAGTATTATGTAAATACTCTTGCAAAGATTCTTTAGAAGTAATAATCAAATCACATTTCTTAAATCCAGCAATACGATTTCCATTATCATCCACATCTACTCGAATGAGATTGGTATTTCTCCTTACAGTTCGAACAGCAAAAACACTAGGGTGATTCTTAATAAACAACTCAAGTTCACTAGAATTGAATTTTACTAACTTATCTTCACGGATATTGTTTTCGAAGAATCTATTAAATCCTCGACCAAATATCTTATTTATATTATAGTAAATAATGGCACCATTATTCAAATATTCACGTGAGAGATTGGTGTAGTTATCTAAACCATTAGCATGAATATTCAATACTGTTAAGAATTCTTTTTCAGAGATTCTATTCAGTAGTTCGTAAACAGTAATCAATTCACCTTTAAAGTCTACCAAATAATCACCTTTAAGATAACTATCAGTAGTCTCACCACGTTTATTGTATTCAAATGTATTTTTCTTAGCAGTTTCTTTTACTGCTTCAAAAATCTCATCTTCTCTGTAAATACACCCTTCAGGCATAGTAAACAATACATTAGAATTAATGAAACAACTAGGGAAAGGTTCTTCATCGTAATTAGTACATCTAATGTGTTTATAAAGAACATCACTAAAGATATATTTAGTTTCTTCAGAATAAACATCATCGAATATTGTGTTATCACTATTAGGTTCTTCAACATATTTAACGTTGATAGAATCACTAGCAATACAATCATTAAGACGAATAATATCACTGATATTCTGTTTTACAATTACAATACGACCAGTATAAGCTAACCTTTCTAAATAATTGAGAATCATACTGGGATTATTAAAGTACGGAGTATGTTCTTTACCTGATTTTTTAAAGGTAAACCCTATACCATTAATACCAAACAAATTATTTGCTCTCATAGGCGCAATAAAATCGTAATCTACTAAAATAGGTTCGAATGTAGGTAAGAACAATTCACCATTTTCGTTTTCTATTCTGATGGTAAAAATATTACCGTCATTTAGAATAGATAACATCTTCTGCCCCATATTCTCAGTGATGTTTTCTGTAGAATATTTAGATGTAGCTACGCGCCAATACCCTGAATAAGAAAAACCATTATGCCGACAATATAAACCTGTCTTCTGATAGATTACATCACGAATACGTTCATAGAGCTTATTAAACTCACCACAGAGTACATTACATTCTTTTTGTTCCTCTGTTAGTTCGATTTTAGTATCCGTATACATATCGTATTCTTCGTAAACATATACATATCGATCAATCTCAGCGAAACTAATTGAGAGATGGTTGTTTATTTCTATATTGAGTGAATGAAGTTTAAATTTATTCATTCTTTCTGCAATTTTATCCAAACTATGTAGATGATAATAATCAATCAGAGTATCTGCAAATGTGTTTATTACTTCATCTGGATAATCTTCTGACTTAGTATCAGTATAAAGACAGAGTTTACCATCTTTAAACAATGGGTCATCTTCTTTACGATGATACTTACTTAAGTTAAATTTAATTTCCATTTTAGTTTCCTTTTAAAAGAATTATGCTATTTTAGCAACAAATTGGAAAGTTTCCATATTCTCTTCAATATTGGAATGAAGGTATTTCATCTTGGTTTCCAATTGCTTAGAAATAATAGGTAATGTCGCACTAACCTTATCAGAATAAGAATCTTTAAATTGCTCAAACGTCATATCGTCTGGAATAAAGAAAGAACCAGAGTTGTACATTTGACGCATAGCAGTAATAGCTAAGCTATTAATTTCATCGACCATATTTTTACCTTTACCGGTATTTAATATACTGTTAATAATAAATCCGTCTGTCAACAGTATTTTAACATTAGCGGTTTTATGGTAAGATTCTAACACATAAACCTCACAAATGCCTTTGATGAAATTAAAATCACTTTTCAGTAATTTCTTAATATCAGAATGTTTAGGAGTACCTTGAAGTACTTCTACTTTAAATTCTTTATTCAGTTTTTCTACAGTCATTGTTTCCATTTTTAAATTCCTTTATATAAAAAGTTAATCGAGATATCTCAATTTAATAATATAGGTTTGAAAATATTCAAAAAATAGGTAGTGAACAAATACTCACTACCTACTTCTATTTAAGCTGCTTTATCGTTAGCAATCTCTTCTACATAGTTATTTAAGTAGTATGCTTTTTGTTCACGATAGAGTTGATAGCCCTCTCGAATACGATAATACTTAATATTTTCTTCTTGATAATTTTCATTACCTAAGCGTTTCATTGTAACACGACAAGCTTTCTGGAAAATACCAACATCGCAAATACTTAGCATTTCTTTAAAACACTTAATGTATTCATCCACTATGGGTTTAGCGCTCTTACCTAATTCAGATACGAATACAAATGATTTTTGACGACGTACTGCTTGAGGCCAAATACGGATAATCAGACTTTCCATGTCTTGAAGAGATTTCTTCATGTTAGTCTTAATTTCATTAATCTTAATTTGGTCTGCTAAGTCATCTGACTCAATGTATTTATTAATAAGTTCTAATAACACTTTAGAGACATAGACATTTTCTGTCAAGAAGCAATAGTCTTGCATACTGTCTTTTTCACGTGTACCTACAAGAAATCTATCCATATTAGATTTCATGGTAGTACAAAGTTCTTCAATGTTCTTAGTACCAATACGTTGAGTGATTTGCTCTTCAAACAAATCTGTCATCAGTGAACCTGTAACTGTAGCGTTCATTTTCTTGTTACCATTAGCATCTAAACCAAGGGTATTCTTACGATTTACCACAGTACCTGTATTAGCTTTACGAGCTTTTAATTTAGCTTTGCGTTTAGCGTCTTTATTTTTAGACATAATATTTTCCTTTATAAAAGATAAAAAATAAAAATACTATAGGTGGGATTAACCATCTATAGTATTCTATTCAGATTACTTCTTCACACTTGGAAGTTTCAATACGATTGGTAGAGTCACCATCACAATCTCAACAATCTTAGTAACGACTTCAGGGTCTACACCCTCTACGCGAATCTTCTCAACAATTTCTTGAAGTTCGTTTTTAGATTGTTTAGAAGGTTTGTCTTTACCTTCCAATTCACGCACCAGTTTCAAAGATTCTGGGTCATTCATCGGAGTGTAGTTATCAGCATCGATGTGAACAGAAACTTCGATGTTGATAAAAGGCTTGCTATCCTCATTGACTACAATATCAGCGAGCAACTTAGCAGTGTAGTCTACAATGCCTTTTTCTACTTCTTCTGGGAGTTCTTCCCATTGACCGTATCCTACAACGAACATACTTTCTTCACTTCGACCATCGATATAAATAAACCCACTTGTTTTACTAACATCCAGTTTAAATGGGAATGGGCGTACACCACTTACTCCGTTTTCATTTTTACGAGAAGTGTGTGATTGAATAAGTACGTTTTGTGTCGCTTCAAAGTTGAAGTGTGCTTCTTTACCGAATTTCTCTACTAATACTTTCTTTACTGCTTTAGTGAAGAAAGAGTTGAATTGAAATTTTTTGGTGAAGATTTTATCAGATTTATAGATATCCATTTTAAGATTCCTTTATATAAAGTTAATAAGAATAGTGAAAGGGACGACGGTTCCTTTCACTATAATGATATATACCTGAATTATTTTATATTTTAATTAGACTTACGGATAATGTCTTGAGATTGACGAATACATTGCGTTAATGTATTAACTACAATACGACATTCTTCATTCTCTTGCATAACGTCTACATAAGCACGAACCAAGTCACCATTGGTTTTAATCTCTTGGCGTTTAATAGGTTCAGCACATACGTTTGGAATAGGACAATCGTAAGCCACATATTCTTTTACTTTAGTCGGTGTAGTACAAGCTACTAAAGAAAGTAAAATAGGAAGAACTAAGTATTTCATTTTTTATTCCTTAGGTTTTAAAGGGATAGGTCGAATACCATTGGCGATATTTCGAATATCCAAAGGTAATTCTTGAGATTCGTATTCTTTGTGTTTGTCTAAAGAATGCTCTAAGTCATTTTTAACCACATTAAAATTATCATGACTTTGTTTAAATAATGCTAATTGATTATCAGCTGCTGTTTTATAAGCAGTTGCTAATTCAGTTTGTAGAGCCAACTCTTTTTTCAAATCACGTACTTCATCTTCCAACAACACAATCTTTTCTTTTCGAGTATCTAATGCTCGAGATTGATGTTGAATAATGACTAAAGAAATAACGATAATAGACAATAGGAAAATAAATAATCCTGGGATTATCCATCTCTTAGCACTTTCTTTATAACCATTTAAATCAGAATAAAGCATTTTTATTATATCCTTTCACCAAACCTCATGTAACGTACATCAGTAAATGTTAATACCTGATTTGTTTCTGGCATACTTAAAGTATTAAACCAATCAGAACCATCGTAGTAACTAGGTGAATTTATTTTAATAAATGGCATGTATTCACCTTGAGACCACTCTGCGTTATAGTCATTAATGTATTTCTCATATAGTGACATAAAGGTATTTGTTTTAATAAGAATAACATCCATTTTATTTCCATGGACGTCAGTAACTGTTTGAAACTTAAGATTACCAGAATTGATAAATGTATCGTATTGTTCGGGTTTTACTAAAGGGACAAAAGTAGTATCTACTTCTAAGTCTTCTTTAATAAGATACTTAGGTAATCTATTCTTAGAATACACTATAGTGACCCCTGCTTGACGAGGAAGGCCCTCTTTATTCAAAAGGGTATGACATACTCCAATACCATCTAAAATCGAAGCTAGAGCCAATACAGACTCATTAGAGAGCATTAGCGATACATGGTCAATACAAATAAGGTCATCCCGAACAACAGAGTACATCTCTTTACTGGGGAGAATAATACTATCCATAATGTATTCCTTTATTTAAATAAGTACATTCAGTATAATATTATTCCTAAATTAAAATCTAAACCACATTTTTAAACAATACTCCAAATGTACCTACAACAAACATATGTCCATTACTAGGTAAATAATTAATAGTAACTCTATCAGAATCTTCTACACTGTATAAGTTTTTTAAACTATTGTAATCTTTAAGATTAATGTTTCTAATTTCAGATACTATTCTATTAGTAATAAGTCTTTCTACTAGTTTAATATTAAACTTACTAAATAACCATTCATTAAACTCTTTAAAGATAGTAGCGTAGAATAAATCTTTTAACCATGGGTTTTCACTAGTAGTAGGTTGACCATTAAAAGCTTCTAATTTACACATGAATCCATTATAGATAGTAAAGTCATTAGAATTGATGTAGTCTTTATTTAAATGTTTAGTAAATTTTAGAGATACATCAGCACCTACAGCAATACCATTATTAATTCCAGCTACATTTCTTATCGTGAAAGTTTTACCTACTTCACGATTGGTTTCTTTTAAGAAACGCAGAAATGCTGAACCTATATGCAATTGCAATACGATAGATTTAAATCTATGATATTTACCATCATCGCAATAGAATACTTTGTAACCAAAGATATCATCTTCACCAATAATAGCAGCACCTCTTTTCCAGATATTATTTACCCAGAAACCATCTGACTTATAGTTGTAAGTAGACATTTGTATATTTGGGTCTTTTACAAAGTTAACTAACTTAGTTTGAATAGCAGGAATATATTGTTCTTCAATATCGATATCTTGAATTAAATAAGGTTTACCTTTATAAGGCTCGATATTATTTTTTAAATTAAGTAATTTAAGAAAGAATTCTTTAACAGATTCATTACCTGTAAAACGACTATCTAAAGAATAAGCTCTTTCAATCCTAAATCCACTATTGTCTTGGTATTCATTAGAAGGAAAGTGCCAGTCAAATGTCCAACCACCGTAGAATGTACCAATGAGTTGATTCTTAGCTTTTGGAAAGAAATGACGAGATACGTAGATTTGAGTAGGAATACTGTTAATAGAAACCATTTCAATAACTCTAAAACGATATTGTTTACTTCCGTAATAGCAAGGAGAAGCTAGAGAAGGAAATACAGTCATTGAACGAAAATCTTCAGCTACTTCTACACGAAATGGGAATTTACTTTCTTGTGAAAACTTGGGATGTCTATTAATCTTTTCAGCTAGTTTTTCATTCATTGCTGTACGATTACTAAAGTCTACTAATCCTTCAGTTCTCTCATCATGCTCTAAACCAAATGCATTATCTCCTGGAAAACCAATAGGTACACGATTATAATTACTTTCAGCATAAGAATTTTTTTCACGTAAATGTGTAGGAGAGTTAGGTAGAATGTGTAAGTGTAATTCTGTATTGTAAGATTTACCATTAATTGTTTTATCACGTGCTAGACAAGAATATCCTTCAATATCATTCTTAACAGTTTGTGGGATATTGGCTTGTTCTAAAAGATACATTAGATTTTCTGTTTGTGACTTTTCTGGATCGACTAATATAGCCATTAAAATACTCCTTTTAAATCAAAAAAAGAGAAGGGGTACTTCTCTTTTTTGTATTGTATTAGTTGCACTCTTCGCTAGAAGGTGCTTTCATACAATAATCAGCCATAGTTTCAATTTGACGCATCTTAGCGTCAGCTTTGAATTCTGCTGTTTGGCGAGCTTGCAGTGTTACGTCAGCATCTGATGGAGATACTACGTAGATTGTCAAAGCTGCTACTGCTGCTACCAAGATATAGCGGATACGGATTTTCATAATGCTCTTCCTTTTCATTTGTTTGTTTGAGTAATAGTGAGAAGAAATAATTTTCTTCTCTTTCAATTTAGTAATATATACTTGAAAAAATCTAAAATATAGAAATACAATTAGATATTTTTAATAGCAGATTCGATATCTTCAATCTGTTTATTGATAACCAGCAATTGTGAATGTATTTTAGTTTTTAAACTACGTAATTCACTAATCTTTGCTTCAATGTTTTTATCAATCCCAAAATGTGGTTTAATAGCCGTTTGAACACATAACTCGGTATTTACTTCATCGTGGGTTTTCTTCAGTTTAGACTTAACTTTATTTAAAGAAGATAAGTCTTCTTTCAGCATTTGTTTTTGTTGCTCTAAAAACGATTGCATAGTCATTTCCATGTTTAATTTCCTTTATATAAAATATTAAAAATAGAGAAGTTCGGTGAAACCTAGGGAATCGCTTTTCTCTTTCAATTTAGTAATATAGACTTGAAATAAAATAAAATATAAAAGAAATAGAAAGAGTAGGAATACCCTACTCTTTCTACTTAATCAATTGTTATTCTACAATTTCAGTGTAACCAGCTAAAGAAGGTACCAAGTCGATACTGTTTACTTCAGTCTCTTCACTTGGTAGTGCATCTTCATCAATGTTTGGTTGAGCATCAAAACCACTTAAGTCTTTATCTACAGTAGTTTCTTTAATATCGTATTCTACTACGATAGCAAATTCACCACTAATAAATGGTTTAGCATCATCTTTAACAGTAACTAAAACAGTAGCAGAGCTATTGTCGTAAATATTACCACCTTGGTTAACGCTACCAAATTCTAAATAGCTACCTAACTGTAAAGTATCTTTAAAGTAAGTAACCAGTTCAGTTAGTTTCTCTTCTGCTTTCTCTTCGTCTTTGACTTCAGTGTGTTCAGCAATTAAAGCCAATGTACCATTAGCATTTGCTAGAGCACCAGTAGAGAATGAAAACTCAGCATTAACTGAAGCAGGTTTATTATCAATAAATTCTTTAGGATAACCAGAGATATCAGATTGAATAGCATAGAAGTTACGGCTACCAATTACTTTATTAGTTAAAGTAGCAGGAATAGCTACAGTAGGTAATTTAACCAGTTTCAAGTTATTCTCATTAATAACCTGACGTTCTTCTTCTGTAAATGCTTGTTCTAAGTCATCACTATTAGCTAAAGTAGCTTGACCAAATAATTCACTAGCACCTAAACCACTGCTTTCCAGATAAGTCTTACGTGCGTCAAATGATTCACTATAATAACCATTGTTAAAGAAACGGTTTTTTACTTGAGTTAAATCAAATGACATGTTATAAATTGATAGATTACTTGCACCAGTATAGCTTACGTCTTTTAAGAATTTAAAGCGCAATACTTCTACTTTAAATACTTTAGACAAATCAAGCTGACGCATGACTTTAATGTCTGATTTCAAAGAAGAGAAACCATGTGTTACAGAAGGTACAACATTAATGGTAGAGACTTCACCGTAAGCTACATTACCTGTTTCTTCAGGACGATATAGGATTTCTACACTACCAGAAGATTCTGGGTCTTGATAGAGTTTATTCTTACTCAGTAGATTAGCTACTGCTACATCAAACTTACCAGCAGTAGTCAATGCAGAAGCATCTAAGTTATCTTCTGGAATGTATTTAACCTCTGTACCTAAAATACCATGTACTAAGTCTAGTTTAGTATAACGGTGAGTCAATACTACCCATTCTTTATTTTCAGGAATACTTAATGCACTGACTTCTTCAAAAGAGAGTAAACCATTATTGTATTTACGTACATAAATCTTACCAGTATTGTGTGGGTCTACAGTATTACTTTCTGTTTTAACGACATTGTGGTCAGTCGTATTAATACGTGCTGCTACGTCTTTTAGAAAAGCAATATGGACAGCAGCATTGTAGCTCTCTTCAGAAATCTCAGACAGCGTGAAATACACGTTCTCTTGGTTCAATACTGCATTGGTGTAACCCGCATCAATTAGCAAACTATTAAAGTTATTTGCTGTAGTAGCATTTAGGTTATACTTAATATTAGGCATTATTTATTCTCCTTATCTATTAAGCTTCTGGACTAACAGTAGCTGGAGTAACTTGAGCACGAATGTAGAATTTGTTTACTACATAGTCTTCCAAACCAGGTTTAGGAGTTACAACCAATACATATTCATTTTCAGAAGTGTGTTCATCACTTTTCGCAACAGCTGTGTAGCCATCAATAAAGTAGCTTCTGAACATAGTGTAAATGTCTTCAGCGGCTTTCTTAGCTTTCTCAATAGTATCTATACTAGAATGGCTAATATTAAAACCACGAGTATTTTCTTCAGGTACTTCGTATACAGTAATATTTTGGTTATTGTACACGTCTTTACTGAATGTAGTGAAGTCTACACCAGCAATACGACCTGCCATGGCAGTATTCCAAGGGTTTTGACCATAACGGTCACCCTGTGGGTCTAAGTAGTCTTCTTTATATTCATTTGGGAATTCAGCTAAGTCAGCTGTAGCAATCCAAACTGTACCTTTGTTAATAAAGTAATCGACTTCTTCTTTAGTTTTAATAGTAATCACTTTACCAGGCATAGGTTTAGCATAAGCCAAACGAGTACGGTTAGGTTTAACCACACCGTCTTTATAGAACACAGGTAATTCAAACAAATCTGGTACTTGAGTTACTTCAGAAGTATCTAAATTAGCACGTTTAATAAACTCACCTTGACCACGAATATCACCAGTATAGGTAAATGTCAAAATGATTTCCATGATGTTATTACCAGTAGCGGTTACACGTACACGGTTACCAATAATTGGTTTAAAGTCAATATCGTTATTACCTACTTTACGGTAAGTACGGTTACGTAAGAACCAGAAGTGGTAAACTTTAAGGTCAGTCTTAGGAATCTTAGCCAAGTCACCAATGACTTTAACAGTAATGTCTTGTGGGCGAACAATCAATTCGTTGTCGTTTTTAGGAGTCAAACGAATAGTATTGTTACCGTATTTAAATGGGCCAGCACCCGCAAAGTCTTCTAAATAGTATTGTTTCAAACGGTCAGAGTCTTTTGCAAACAAAGTATTCAGTGTTGCAACAGGATTGACGTTAAATGACAATACATTGTTGTTTTCTACTTCAGAAACATTAATCACGTAATCTTTGCTTTCAGCTTCTGCTACATGGTTCACCAAAGACACACGACGGTATTGGTGTTTGTAGATAGAAAACTTATGGGTATGGTCAGCAGGATAGAATTTAACACGTTGGTATTCTACACCACTTTCAGATTTAACACGTTTGTAAGTGTATACATAACGTTTCTCTGTTTCAGGTTCAGTCAATACTTCCAAGTTACCACCATCACCGATAACGGATTCTGGGAATGGATAAATAGAAGTATCAAATGGTACATCACCTTGATTGATTTCTACACCATAAGGATTATTCAGAGCTACAAACAAAACAGTATTGTTATCACCTTCAAAGACAGGTTTTTTCTTATCGTTAAAATAAGGAGTAACGTATAAATCAAACTTATTTAAAGCGTCTTCTTTATAGCCACCAGATTTCAACAGTCTTTCAAAATTCTCAGTTACGCTTTTACTTAAGCGGTAAGACAATTTTTTACTCATCTCTATCCTTTCATTCTTTATAAAAAACAGGTACTGCACGAATGAATACAGTACCTGTATATCTCTTAACTAAAAGCTAGAATGCGTTATACTTCATCGACACCACGACGTTCGTGCTCGTAGCCTTCATAACCATTGAGGTCTTTCTCTACGGTGATGTCAGTAGGAACAGGATATTCGACTACCAGAGCAAATGAGCCAGTGAAGATAGGTTCAAACTCAGGTTTAACACGTACTACGCGAGTGAAAGAAGAACTATCGTATACGTGGTTTTCGTCCTCTACTTCTTTAGTAGCTGACAAGTCAGTCAAATCTAAAGGTTTCAAATCCAATTGACCCAAAAGAGTACCGAATACTTGTTGCATTTTGATTTTAGCTTCTTCAATAGATTTCACTTCAGGAGCATCCAGAATCAGGGCTTTAACACCACTGGTCAATACACCTTGAGTGAAAGTCAAACCACTTAACATATTAACAGCTTGTTCAGAAACACCTGCTTGAGTCAAGTTATCTTTATTGTCGATGAATTCTTTAGGATATTCACCAATGTCTACTTGTTCTACAAAGACATTGAGTTTACCTTTGAATTTTTCTTGCAATTCTACTGCCAAGTCTTTACCACGATATTGCAATACTTTTACTTTTTCATCAGTTAAAGTTTGTACAGATTCTTCAGTAAAGTATTTTTCCAATACTTCATCATCAGCTACTACTGGATTTACTTCCAATAAAGTAGAAGCATCCAGTAAGTTATCTTTCAAGAATTGACCACGTTTTTCTTGGTATGCACGTTCAAGTGCTTTAGCTAATACATAGTCTTTACTAAAGGTAGCACCACCAATAGACAAGTTTTCAGTAGTGATAACATTACCTTTTACTTTTAATTCTTTATTCTCTTTAAGAGTCAGAGAACGGTTTTTACCTTTAATGAATTTAGGACGCAGCAATACTGCTTGAGATTGAGCACCTAAGTCCATTACTAATTTAGTTTTAACTTTAGAACCTAAAGAAGAAACTTTATGGTAAGCAGTAGGAGTCAATTCAGTAGTAGTCGATACACCATATTCTAAATCACCATCGCTATTGAATTGATAGTACTCACGTGGAGAACCATTTACATCATCTGCGTGCAGTTTCCATTTAGCTAGGAAGCCATCAATAGTAGCTTTTTTAGACAGAGTAGAAACACCACCTACACGCAATACTTCTTCAGTATCAGATACGTCAATAGTGTGTTCTTCTTTACCAGTAACTGCTTTCAGTAAGTCCAGACGATTATAGCGGTGGGTAACAATCACGTATTCACCACCAGTCAATTCATCAGCAGTGAATTGTTTTTCTTCAAAGTAAACAGAACCGTCATTAGCTACTTTACGGGCAATGACTTTATTGTCAGTTACTTTTTCAGAGTTAAATGGAGTAGTAGAAGAAGTGTGTACGACTTCGTTAGTAGTAAAGTCAATTTTATCTGCTACAGATTTACGCAGAATGACATCTACAGCACTGTTAAACTCAGCATCATCTGGAGTTTCAGATACTGTAAAATAAACGTTTTCTTGATTTAAGACAGCTTTAGTATAGCCAGCGTCAATCAAAAGGTTTTCAAAGTTCACACCGGATTTTACACCGATAGTATATTTAATATTTGCCATTATACTTTCCTTTTAGTATGGTTTATTCTTCGATACCAGTGAATCCGCTTAATTCTTTATTTAAGACAGATTCATCACTGTATTCAATAGTAATATTGAATACACCTTCTAACAATGTATCAGTATTTTCAATAGGAACATACTGCTTAGTGAGAGAAGAAACATCGTAAGTGTTGGTTGTTGCTCTTTCTTCCAAATAGAAAGAGACATTATATTCAGCATGTAGTACTTTCATTAAGTCTTCCAGTACTTGGCTGGTATTCTCTTTGGTAATTAATTCACCTTTAATCAAAAGTGTTTTACTACCATCGTTTAAATTACCCAATGAGAATCTCAATTGAGCAAATTTTGTTTTATATGTTTCATCTCTATCTGTTAATGTAGACTCAATAGTACTGGTTAATGTACTTAACTCTACAGTAGCTAATTCATCAGCTAATTCACCAAGATTACGACAAATATTTCTTACTGTTAATCTACCTGAGAATAAATCGTAGAAATTTTCTTTAATCCTAGCTAAATCTTCACCTTCTAGATATACACTATATTCTTTATAGTTTGTAGTGCCCTCTAATACAGAGCCTTTAAAACCATAAGTGTATATATCGTATCCTAGTTTTGTTTTAGGTGTTACTTCATCGGTAATGTTAACCAATAGTTCTTGAAAGAATAAGTCTTTACGTTTACCAGAGTAGTAAGTCTTAGTAACGTCTCTAAATAAACCTTTGTTTGAAACAGCAGATTTAGGTTTATGGAATACTACAACAGGATTCTGTGTAACTGAACCTTTATCTGTTTCAACATTTACTTCTGTTTTAACAAATTCTTTCAAAGAAGATTGGTTAAAATCTTTTACAAACTTAATGGCATTATATTGTAAAACATTATCGATTAAGTTTAAGTCCATGGAAACATGGACATGTAAAGATTCAGGTAAAGCAAAGAAACGATGAACACCTTTTGGTGTTATCTGAATATCATTACCACCAAATGTAGGTGTGAAAGATTCGTAAGAGTAATATTTATCTAAATTGGTAGCTGGGTCAGTTTGTTGTTCTGACTCTTTATCAGGGAATACTAAATGTTCATCGTATTCATATACCACTTGACCATCACGAATAGCTTGTACTTCACTAGCATAGCCGTAAATGACAGGCGTATTTGGTTTACGATTAGATGTCTTTTTACCTAATTCAATTAGTTTCTGACGACTAAATTCGTGTTCAATAATAATAAACTCTTTAACAATGTCTTCTTTAGAAAACTTAAATGGAACATAGTCTACATTATCTTCAGAGTTTACACGTTTATATACATCGTATACTTGTTTCAATGTAGCATTATCTAAATGCGATTGAAATTCAGGTACTTCAATGTATTTAGCACCATTAGGAACGGGTGCATCGTTACTATATGTTTTTACTTTAGACTTATCAATCTTAGAAGCAACCTCTTTAGAAAAAGCAATAAAGAGTTTAGCATTATTGCCTTCTAAAGTATTGTCTTCTAATAGCTGAATATAAACATCATCTTCATTCAGGATTTTTTTAGTATATCCTGCATTCAGTAAGAGTGATTCAATGTTCATACCAGCAGATCGATGTATATTATACGGAGTCTTAATAGACATTTTTACATCCTTGTTTGTTTTATCACTAAAAAACTACTTATACTACCTATATTACCAACCAGTTAAACGCTCAGGCCATGGGTCATCTGTTAAGTAAGTAATGGTATCAAAACGAATATCGTCAATAGCCTTTTTAGCATCTTCTTGGTCGAAGAACTCTAAACGAAATTGATTTCTATCGTTAACGCCACCTAACTTCCAGACACCATAAGCTTTATTAGTTAAGTCTGAATAGAATTGACCAATTAAACTACTAGGTGAACGAAAACCCACTGGGATAAGATTAGAATTAGGAGGACAAATATACGTGTGGTAAATTTTACCACCTTTATCTAAACCACGCCAATTCGCATCACTACGAGCAACAATACCAAACCAGTCATATGGCCCACCACCGAATTTCCATGTCACGCGCTCGTTAACTCGTCTAATCCAAACTTTATTACTACTATTTTTTCTAGTAGTAGCTTTTGTTATTTCTACCCAACCAGTATCACCATTTAAAACTTTCCAACCAGTATTACCGGTATTAGTAGTTTTAATCCACTGTGATACACCTAGCGTAATTTGATTATCAGTATAAACAGTACCCTTTGTTGCCGTTACATTACCTTCTGGTGAACCATCACCAGCAATAGCTTTAGCTACACTAGCCAATTCCTTGTGTTTTTCACCTAGAAACTTCATGGTATCGATAAGTAGTTCTTTTAATTTTTGATTAGCCATTTGATTTATCCCTTCTTGTTTTCGAGAAAACAATCGATTTAACTATATTCAATTATATACGTCTTATCGATTGTTTTATCAAATAGACTATAGAACTAGTTATGCATTACGAGTAGTGTTATAAGCTTGTTTCAGAGCTGCAACATCCAATCCAGTGATATCTAGATCAGCTACTTTAGCTTCAATTGTTTGGATTTTTTGTTCAGCTGTTTGAAGTTTAGTTTGGTTAGCTTGAGACAATACGTCAGCAGCTTCTGCTTTAGCTTTAACAGCAGCGTAGTCAGCTACAGCACTTTTAGCTTCTTCAGCCAATTGTTTAGCAGTATCAGCAGTTTCTTTAGCAGTATTAGCCAAACTTTCAGCTGTAGTTTTGTTTGTGCCAACAGTACCTGTTAAATCAGTGATTTTTTGTTCAATTTCAGTAAACTTAGTCAAGATGGACTCAGGTGTATTACCTGAAGCAGTTTTCAGTTTCTTAAATTCAGCAATCAGTTCACGGAAAGTATCCAATTCTTCGTCAACTTCACCACCCATGATGGTTTGTTTCAAATCATTGACTTTAGAAATAATTTCATCTGCTAAAGTTTTGTTTTCAGTACCTAAGAACTCAGCAAATTCCGTAAGCATTTTATTCAATTCAGACTTATCAGCCATTTTAATAACCTCTTCAATTTAAAGTTTAAGTTTAGAAAAGGAACACAAGAGTATCCCTTAGTGAATGCCCTAAAAGGGTTTATTATTGTTGTCCATTCCTACCGTGACGGTAAGCATCGATTAAATTAGCAGTACCTACATCAGTAACACGTGGTTGAACAGGAGCAGGACGCTCGTGTATTGTTTCAGTTTCTTCACTTACTGCTGGAGCTACAGGAGCTACGGGTGTAGCAGGAGTAGCAGGAGTAGCTGGTTTTTCGTAATGTGCTACACCAGAGAAACCACCTAAGTTACGTTTAACGACTACAGTCTCTTTTTCAGGTTTATGCTCACAACCGCAGTTATCTTCATCACCATTAATTTGGAGAGTATAGTTAACAATGGCTTTAACATCACCGGAAACATAATCAGAGATTTTATCGTTAGGAGTAACAGAAAGAATCAATCGGTTAGCTTCAGAAGTCTCTAAACCAACATCTACAAATACAGAATAATCACCCAAGAATTTACGAATAATTTTCTCAGCTTTTTGTTCTGCATTAGTAACTGAAGTCTCTTTACCTAAAGTGATTTCAAACTCTACAAAGTTTTTATTAGATTTAGAGAATACGAAACTACGCACCTTATCTTCTTTAAAGCGATAAGCTTGTTCTTCTTCTACTGGGAATAAGTTAGAATCCAGTAAGAGTTTAGACAAGTAACCACGAGCTACCATCAAGCGAATATTACCGACTACAGCAGATGCTTCATCTTCTACTTGGTCTTGAGACAAAGTATAAAGATAAGAATAAGCATAGTTAGCGGAAGCTTTCTTCTCAATAGATTGCTCTTCATTTGCAGGAGCACGAAGTTCTTGTTTAAAGTTAGGATTACGAACGATGTCGATAACTTCATCATCGATTTCTTTTAAGATGGCTTTACTACGAATCATGCCATAGGCTTCACGCAGATAGCGGTCTAAGATACGACGTTCTGTTTCTTGAACAGTAACAGCAGGAGGTACTACCATCTCAATGTAGCAGTCTTTTTTGTTCATTTGTACAGTATTGACAAATGGGTTTACTACTGCAACAATCTTAGCTTGCTTGTGACCTAAGTCTACAAAGTATTGTACTTTTTGGTAAGCCACACCAGTCAAACCAAAACTACGTGGAGAAGGACGTACTTCTACTAAGTTACGACCATAACGTAAGCCACCAGCTGTACCTTGTACGTCAAATGATAAGTTTTCACCTAAGAATGGGAAGCCATCATTAGTCCAAACATTTTTAATGTATTGGTCAATACTGATGTTTTCCATTTCAGAATCACGCACGTACATGATTTTGTTTTGCCATTTATCTGGAATAGGTTTCACACGGTCGTAGAAGTGAACGTTAGAAGTCTTTTTAGTGAGCTTAGCCAATTCACCAGAGTAACTTACTTTCAAAGCAGTGTTACCTACTTTGTCTTGATATACATTAAATTCTGGATTAGATGAATCTTTTACAGATTCAATCGTTACATCATCCAGTAATTCTTCTGGAATACCAGCGGCTTCCAAAATACGATTGATGTTATCAATACCCGTAACTCGTGGGTCGTAAGGCATTAGCTTATTTGCATTGTCTACCATTTTGCTTTATCCTTATATTAATCTAGATTAACACAACGTGACAGGGTAGTTTGATTGTCTGTCACCCAAGTGTACTTAATTTTTTTAAACTCAAATGTGATTACGTTTGCTGTAGATAATTTCTTTAGAAAACGAATCTGTTCTTCAGTAGGGTTTGGATTATCGTTAATCACTGGTACTTTATATAAATCATCATCCATTCCTAAAGTAGAAATAGGATATTGTTCACCATACAATGATATTCTTAAAATAGTCATGGCTTTTAAGTCCTGTATGGTAAATTTCTTATCCTTACAAGTCAATACTAAAGCCAAACCTTTATTATCCGATAGATAATAAGAGTCTCTATTATCAGGATAAGTCTGCGTTACCCAACTAACAGTTTTACTGCGTGCTTTATGTGAAAACTTTCTTTCACCACTAGGGTATAAGTAAGCTAAAAAAAGAAAGCAACTCAAAATAAACACCACTATTATCATGACTAATAAATCTTTTTTATGTGATTTACAATAGACACAGTTATCTAATAAATCTTGTATCCATTTCATTTAAAATCTCCTAAATAATCTGCGTATAGTCATACTTATTACATTACAGCACACCCAAAATAGGTGTGCTGTAATGATAAGTTATTTTAACCTTCTAGTGAAAAAGAAATAGCTGGATGTGACTGATATCCGACTACTTTAAACCAATCAATATTAATATCTCCACTCAATAGTTTATCACGAGTGAGTTGTTGAGATAAGTATAGTTTAGGAGAAGGATAAGGAGTACGACTTAGCTGTTCTTTAATGTTTTCAATATGTGGTAAATAGATGTGTGCATCATGTACCATGTGGGTGTGCTCACCTGGATGACAATTAAGAATGTGTGCTAAGATAAAGTTCATACAAGCATATTGAGCAATGTTGTGTGGTTTACCAATAGCCACATCATTAGAGCGCATGGTTAAAGAAGTCATGAGTTTATACTTAGGTAAAGGACGATTATCTACTTCACCAAATTGTTTGGCTTGATTCTCACGATAATTAATTACTTCTTCTAGTTCAGTGTCTGATAAAGGACGTAAAGAAACAAAGAACTCACGGTGACAGGTATCCAAAGCCATATGCCCCATTTTAACATTAGTAATAGGGTCTAACTTCTCAAATGGGCGCATACCTAGGTTAACGTTTGAGATATAATGACGACGTGAGATGACATCGTATTGAATATCTCGTGCTAAACCTACTACCAAGTCTTTTAATTGGTCAATCGTCTTACAACTCACCATATGGTCATCTGCTTTGTCAGAGCCTACTTCGACATTGACATTCGTTACTGAAAGCTTACGCCAAATTTCAGGATACATAGGACCGATAGTCTTAAATGGTTTCTTATCGATTTGAATATTACGCTCAGTAGTCCACTTCGTCCAGAAAGGCACTTTGTTTTCTTCTAAGTAAGTAACATCGCTAGTACCTTTAATAAACCAAATCAATTCATGAAGTGTTTTAGTGAAATTAATCTTACGTGTAGTAACTAATGGGAATGAACCATCTAAAAGTGGATATTTTTCCATAATACCAATAACAGAACGCATACCTGAACCACTACGGTCTGTTAAAATAGTTTCACCATGCTGTAAAATTTCACGAATGGTATTCAAATGTTGTTGCATATAGATTCCTTTAAGTAAAAAAGAAATGAAGATTTAGAAAATACTACTCTATCCATATATTCACGGATAGAGTAGTATTTTATTTTAGAAGAAGTTACATGGGTGCTTGTTAAAGATTTTACCATCACCAACAGTCAGCTTAGGAATGCTGGAAACCAAGATAGGTTTAGTCGTATTGACTTTACCATTGATTTCAGGTACTTCAGTATTTGGATTACTGTATGCATTTATCTCAGCACTACTAATACGACCTAAATACATATTGTCATACTGACCATTATACCAACGGGAGATGAAGTTCTTATTAGACATATCAGATGAATGAGTAAACTTATTTTTGTTATTCAGAATCAAATTATTGAAATCACCTAAGTTTACATCAATGGTATTCTTGTCAAGATTTACACTGCTTGCAATTTCCAATCTACCATTAGGCATATTACCACTACGAGCAGGGCCACCATTAGGACCCATAGCAATATAGCGATACTTACCCTCTGGATATGGGAATGATTCCACACCTGCACTAGAGAACTCATCACCATTTGCCATGGCGAAGAGCACAACTGATGTAGCAGGTTTAGTAGGGCGAGCACAAGTGAAAACCATGGTAACACGATTACCATCAATGTCACCCATGTAACGATAGACTGGACCAGCTTCTTCTACAATCTTACGAATTTCGAAGTTAGTGGTACCTTCTTTAAACAAAGTCCAACCATTTCCAAAATGAATGGTTTGGCCATTATCTTCAGCAGTTAAACCACTACCATCGTCCATGGCTTGTTCTTCAGGTGTAAGCTCTGTGTCATCCACATTACCTGAAGTATCATTGTTAGCTACTTCAGTAGAACCTGAACCAGTACCTTCTTTATCAGACAAGGCACGCAACACAATAGCTTGCGCGTCTTTATCCAGGTTTTTGAAGTCATCAGAAGAGATGGTCTCTTTGATAACTTCGTCATTTGATTTTTTAGCTTCTTCTTTAGAACAAGCAGTCAATGCAGCCAATACTGCGATAGAAAGAATCAGTTTATTCATTTTGAATTTCCTTTATATAAAGAGTTAATAAGAATAGTGAAAGGAATCATCATCCTTTTCACTGTAGTAGTATAGGTTTAAAATATTTTAAGATTTAGAAATTACCGCATCAATATTTCAATACCACGCATTACACCGGCAACATTACCAGTAGTGATTAAATATTTAGCTAATTCGTCAGTTTTCTTTTCTAAATGCCTTATTTCAATAAACATCTTACGACGTTTATTTTTATTTTTAGGGAGTAACACTTTAAACTTCCTTTATATAGTTAAAATTTAGTTATGGTCTTCTTGGAACTCAATAACCTTTGTCCCGTAGGCTGCTTGATAAGTAGCATCCCATTCTTCGTCTTCTAATTCAAAGTCTTGTTTCGATGGAGTACCATAATCAATGGAATGTCCTTCGTCTTCTAGACTATCATGAAAATCCTCTAATGGAGAGGATAAGTCAAGACGAATCTCTTCTGGTAAAGTATCAAGCCATAAAGACTCTGATTTTTCTAGTTTAGGAGGATGAGGGTATTCACCATTTCCTTCAAAAACTTTATTACTAAGTTGTTCTAATAACAACCCTATACCTTGAGAGTAGGTGACTAGCCCACAAGAAAAAGCAAGTTTCTTATTAATGGCCCGAGGTCGATGTGTTAATAAACCAACAGCGGATACCAGACCTTTGATATCGTTTTTAGTAATTAAACGCTTAATGTCTTCAAAGCCAGTTCTTTCTAAGTACCTTAATTCGATAAACAACTTGCGTTGTTTACTTCTACTTTTTGGAATAATCATCTTGAATATCCTTTTAAGCTACGATGTATTCAATAGAATAGAAATAGCGTTTACCATTTAACATAAACGATACTTCCATTGAGCTATTGGTACAAAAGTCTACCTGACGTGATTTAGTCAAAATCAGATTTGCATGTTTTAATTGAGCGATCAATTCATTATTTTCTTCAATAAAATCACGCAAGCGTTGTTTGAATGGTTCTTTGTAAATTAACATCTTCTTGCGAACAAATGTCTTTACTTCAGATTCGATTTGCAAACGTACAGAGAATTCTTCTTGACAATTAATAAAGAATTCTTCGACTTTACTTTTGAAAGTAATCAATTCATTTTCATTCATCTTTTACACTCATTATCTTAAGCAATTCAGAACTAGAAATGACACCAACAGATACATTATTCCACACTATGATATCACCGTATGTTACTGTAATGGATTCTTTACCATAGCGTGGTTTGATAGTCAATGTATTAGTGTGTGGATAAGACTTTACACTGTGTGGAAATTCTTCTGAATTGGATAGTGTATAAACATATTCATCCAAATCAAATCCAGTGATGGTTAAGATATAGGTAGGTAAGTCTTTTCGAGTGATTTCAATTTTGGCTTTAGCCATTGTTAATTTCCTTTTAAGTTTTAATACGATAGAATTGATGGTGACCTACACGTACACTTTTTATAGCACGTGGTGCAGGGCGTACACCATTTGAGCTAAAGAAGATACTGCCACCTGTATTGTCGACACGACGACCTGATACATGCTTCTGGTAGATATCGCGTGCGATAGCGCGAGCTTCTTCAGTAGGTGCTGTACGTGAACGCAGTTTATGGTTATGGTACCATTGGAACTGACCGCGTTGTGTAACGACTTTACGAACAGTGTTAGGAAAGCTTTTGTGTTTTACTCGATTGAGAATTACATTAGCTACTGCGTATTTACCACTGCGAGGCTCACCACGAGCTTCATTGTGAATAGCCAGTGCCAACATATCTACTTCACTGTTAGGTGATACATTCTCTTTTTCATGTACTACCTTTTGGTGAGTATTCTTTACCTGTTTCTTCAAGTGGTGTTTCACAGCGTGATGCTTCGCTATCACGTGATGACGCACGTGTTTCTTAATCCGTGGGTGTTTCTTCACTTTGTGTTTCTTGTGAAGTTTCACTACTTTGTGAGGTTTGTGTTTAGACTTCTTTACCTTATGCGGTTTTGCTTCAGCAGAATAAGCTGTAGCAGCTAAACCTACTGCCACCAATGCTCCAATAAACTTCTTCATTTGATACTCCTATTTAATGGTTTTATATAAATCATCTACCACATCAATGTGGTTAGATACCTTCTTAGAAATACGATGGCAAGCATCTTCCATCTTATCTAAGATATCTTCTGCCTTATAGCATTCGTTATAAGTAGAAATAACGTATTCATCTTGAGCAAACTTCAAGATAGAATAATGTTCATGATTACTGAATCCTGCATTATCATGCAATTCAAATTCAATAGTACCTGTATGGGCATCTTTAATATAGACTTTAATGTCTACTTTAAGGATACAGCCATCAGTACCATATACCGGTTCACTTACTTTGAACTTCACTTGTTTACAGCGAGGTTCTTCTTCGTTTAACCAATACTGGATATTCTTGATAACATCTTTGTAGATGTCCTTTGGAGTATGGTAAGCATTATTAAAATACTCACCAAATTCTTTTGGTTGATTTTTATTAACTAAGTTAATGATTTGGTTTTTGATATATTTAAACATAGTAAGTTTCCTTTATATAAAGTGAGACAATAGACGATTATTATTAATCGTTTTCAATATAATAATATTGATTTGAATTAATATTAAATAATTCAAGCAACTTAGGTGTTTTACACACCGTAAGTTACCCGTAGGGCGACTTAGGTGTGTTACACCGTAAGTTATTTAAATTAATCTTAAGTAACTTCTTTACTATGAAAGGAAAAAAGAAAGACAATGCTAGTCACACTGTCTTTCTTTTAGTGTAGTTAGTACTAATTGTTACTTGCCCATGTATCTAATGAATTATTTTCTACACGTAATAGTGCTTCTAACCATTCATTTTCTTCTTGGGTTATTTCTCCAAGCATCTTCTTAATTTGAAGAGTTTGGATAAGATAACTAGAATCCATTATTTTTACCTCCTTTCCGCGACATGATTTACTCTATACTCCTGTTGTAGCAGGAGTATAGAGTAGTCGCTATTTTATGTTTTATTAATATAATAAAAATAGAGAGAAGTAGACTCTTTCTCTATTACCATTTAAATAATATGTATTTGAATTAAAATAGTTTATTACTCTACTGACCTCGTATAGGGGCCAGTAGAGTAAATAGTTACATACAAGGTAAAGTATTAGTTTTACGTGGCTCAATAAACATGTTAATTCGTTGAGAGTTTTCTAAAATCAAATAAAATTCATTGTGAGTATTTAAGTCTTTCAGAATTTCTTTCACTTTAGATTTATCAGTTACTAAGTAGGAATTATCACCTACATTAATAGAGCTGATAGCAATAGGATGTGAAGTTTCAGTTGCACCTAAATCAAACATGAAGTAACGACCTTTGGTAGGTAGTACAGTATCTTTAGGAGAACAGATATAATACATCACACGTTTAAACTTACCATTCTTAGAAGCGGTATTGAAATAAGAAACAACTTTATTGTCCTTATCGTCACGAGTTAAACCTAGCTTGGTTTTAATATCTAAGACAGGTAATTGATAAGGTTTAATCACATCCTCTGTTTTATTTTCTACAGTAGATTCTTCTTCTACAATAGTATTGCCAGTTTCTTCTTTAGGTTCTGGTTTTACTTCTGGTTTAGGTTCAGTAGGTTTACTTTGTTCTACCGTAGGTGTGGTTTGGGTTTGTGGCTTATCCATTTTTGCTGAACAACTTACATTGATAGCAATAATACCAATGAAGAGTAGAGCAATAATACCGAATGTGATAAGTGGTTTTTTATTAAATGCAGATTTTACTGGCATGTGTGTTTTCCTTTCGATGGATGGATGGTATTGAAACCACCTGCGTTATTGTTAATATCAAGAACTGGAGTGTCATCACAATGACAATCATGAGATGAATTATCCCAGTATGCTTTATTAAAGAACTGAATTTGTCCTTTTTCATCTTGCCAAGAGAAAGAATGTACGCTTAGCAATTCTTCTAAATAAGTACGTTTACCATTTAAACCTAGAATTTGATAATAAGGTTTATTAACTAAAATCTTTACTTTATCAGAAGACATAAGATAAGATGGGCCACCTACTGCTACATCTACTAACATATGGTCAGTAGAGAACATTTGCCAAAGTTTAACAGTAGAAGAAGTAATGAGTTCAGTTCTTAGTTTATTGACGCCATTTACTGGTTTTGCAGAAATAGTATAAATCTCAATGTCTTCATGTACAGCTCGTTTAAAGCTAAAGTCTTGAGAAGGCAAATCTCTTTTTTGAATGAGTTTCAGTTTATGTAAAAGCTGTTCTACTGTTTGAATAGGGCAAGGTGAACCTGCTAATACTACTTCACCTGTTTGTGACATATGCCATGTAGGTTGGTTAATGGAATCGTACAGTAATTTATCTTTGGGCATTGAAGAGAGTTCTTCAATCAACATTCTTAAATTCATTTAGGATACTCCTATTAGGGGTGTAAATATAAATTCTCATAGAATTGCCCGATAAATAGACAAAAAAATAATAGACTACTACGAGGTTTTATCCCCGTAGTAGTCCAGTACTTATTTACCTAACAAACCAGAAGCTTCAGATTCCTTAGTATAGTCTCGGTTGATGCTATCTTCTACCGAGAATTTATTAGGATAACGAGCTTTCAGTTTTTTGAGTACACTATTTGCAATAGTTTCCATATCCATATCGTGATAAAATGCCAATGAAGTTAACACAGTAAGAATACGCTCAACTACCTCCAAGAAATCGCTAAGCAACGTACTTGTCAAAGGTTGATCGTAGAAGTAATGTTTCTTATAATCGTCGATTACAGAAGCAATACGAGACAAATCAAGTCCGAATATATCCACAAAGAATTCATCTTGATTAACATCTTTATCAATATGCAAAGAATGAATAGTATTCAGTTTATTAGCAATATAACTAGTAATTTTGCTACCACAAATATTGATACCTAGTCTTTCTGCAATACTATCTTCATCGGAAATAATCTTTTCAGTAATTGCACGGTCAAGGTCATGTAAAGCAATACCGCAATACCAAAGAGTATCACCTACTTCAGACAACATGCATTGAATTTGTTGTTCTGTCAGTGGTTTTTTCTCAAAGATAGTTTGTTTGGCTTCAATATCAAAAATTTCATTGAATTCACCCAAAATACCCACCAGGTCATGGAAGAGTGCTTTACTGATATCCGCATTATAGGTAGCGTTAGTACGATTGGCTAATTGCATGAATTCATACCAACCCATGCTGCCAACATCTACTTTGCTAATCATTTCTTGAAGTTCAGTTGCCAGTGTATCTGGTTCTTCATCAGCAACATCGATAATCACGAATTTAGGTTTACCAATAACCAACCAGAAGAAAGAACTATAGTGTTTTTGATATTTCTCATGATTAACCATAGATTCTTTGTCGAATGCTTTATCGTACTCTTCACCATTTAATTTCTCTTTTGGAAGATTAAATGGTTTATCACGGGTAACATTGACAAATACATCTACCATATTTTTAAGACTTCTTACGTGTTCATATTCTTTGTTTACAACTAATGTTTCAAGATTACACACATTATTGTAAGAATAACCGTAAATCAAAGAAGAGATAATAGTACGGTCTACCAACAAGTAAATGTCTTTATTGGTTTCGATATTGTTCAAAAGCATACGCACTACATGCAATTGTTCGATTTTACCTTCGCAGATAAGTCGAACATTTGCTTCTCTGATATATTCAGCTGTTGCACCTTCAGTTACAATACTAGTGTTAGGTTTTTTACCCAACAAAAGATCAATACCATGAGCAGTGCGTTCACGTGCTTTTTGATAACGAGCTTGGTATGGTGTCAGATACTCTTTATCTACACCTTCAAATGAGAAGATGTCGTACTCTTTACCATACGTAGATTCATCACCAGTAGGTTTATGGATAAACACCAAGTTGCCTTCTTCTTGAAGTTTCTTAGCATAAGCTTTAATCAAGGTAGTTTTACCTACGTTAGAGCTGCCTTCAAATGCGATTACTTTAATCATTTTGGTTTCCTTTATTTAAAAGTTTAATTGGCTTCTTGTTGATTAAGAAGCTGGTTTACACGTCTAATAACATAGAGTGCATTTTTATCACCAAGAAGCATTTTAGTAACTTCTTGGTCAATAAAATCTTGGCGAGTATTATCTTCACTGTCTACAATAAATTGTGCCTTTGTATCCAGTTTATCAATTTTCTCATTTTCATCAATAGGTTTATTAATTTCATCAAAATAGAATGAAAGTTTACCTAATCGACTTTTAGATTGTTGTCTTGGTAACATTTGGATATCACCAATTTTTAAATCACTTATTTTTAAATCATCCATTTTATATCCTTTCATGAAAATAGATGAAGCGTATCATCACTTAAATAATATATAATCAAATTAAAATAAATTACTATAGGTACCCAGGGTAGAGTACCTATAGCTATTTATTAATATTCTTTACAAAAGATAAACAAACCAGTAGTAGTTTCGTAGGAAGTAGAAGTCATACCTTGACCAGTAGCTTGTGTATAATGGTGTGCCTTTAGTAACACACCTTCAAGCATTAACTGCTCATTCTTTTCACCAGTATAATGAATACGCATGATAGAACCAGGTTTAATTAAATCAGGGTTTGAATTATTCCACACTACTGAATATAGTTTACCTACTCGTCCTTCTAAAGAAGATACTTGTTCGTAAATATTCGTATTGGTTTTAGTTTGAGCTAATGGCGCATATGTGACATCATTAGGTGATTCGTTAATAATGAACTCATTAACAGATTGTCCACGAGATACTAATGCTTTATTACCATCTACTTTAACAGCATCATCTGTATCTTGTACATTCAGATTAACTGTTCTTAAACCATTACCATGATTTAATAACTTAGCTGAATTATTATCTACTGATTCATTTTCTATTGTACCAATAATATAAAGGTCATTACCTTCTACACGATAAGTTACTGGAGTATGTTGTAGTAAATCACGAGAAGTAACAAAGATATTGACATATCGTATTTTATTATCTCTTCTATCTAAGCCAAACTTAGGATAGATATACCACATACCGTTTTGGATATAATGACTTAATCCTTTTTTATAAACACCATAAGAAAACTTTTGTAAGTAATTAGGTAGATTAATTAAACGGGTAGTATGGGGTACAGGAATATTACGATAAGTGTCTTGATTATCAGGCTCGACAATATCAATACCTTGTAATGTATCGTGGTTATCTAAACCTTCAATCTTAGAACCTTCATTCATTAACATGGTAGTCATTGCTTCATCTACACGACAATCTACGAAGTTTGTGCCTGCTTGAATCGTCAATAGTTTTTCTACTAAGATAGGGACTAATTGAAAGTCTATCTTAATCACATCCATTCTATTCAAGTCTTCAGTAGAAGCATTTTGAGCAATAGCCATTACTTTACGAACATTAATAGGATTCTTACAATATCCTTTATATCGCTGAATAGTCTGATAGGTACTAATCGCACTAGGTGACTTTTGTACAGTGATTTCAATATCGTCAATATAAGGATAAATCATGTCAGCCCAAATACCAGGAGATAACATTACTTCAATAGTAATTTCATCAGCTATGTTTTTATCATAGTCTCTTGAAATATCTAAAGACAATACTTTTAAAGTACGATAAGTCACATTCTTTTTAATAACGTGTATATAGGCTTGAGTGTAATCGTAAGAAGCAGGTGAATTACCTTTTGCAATTTTTATAATTTCACCATTAGCTGGATTGGTCATGTTATCAAACATACTTAACCTCTAACCTTTTCCGAAATCTTACCCATATCTGCCAAGTGAGGAGCCATCTCTTGTTGGTTTCTAAACTCTTCAGCCAATTCGGTTTTCTCTTTCTCACGAGTAAACAAATCGTAACCTGTGTATACGCCAGTAACACTAAAGGATTGATTAATGGCATTAATGGTTTCAGTAATGTCTCTGTCATTATTACGGTCACGTACTTTATAGATTACTGTAGCCATTTCAGATAAATCCCTTAAATCCTTATAAGGGACTTTACCTAATAAATGGTTAATTCCTCGACATTCCTCTACATATTCTCGCCATTCAATTAAATGCTCGTGAATAATCGTATACATCAAATGTTCTTGGCTAAAATCTACTAAATAAAATGGAATTTGTTTTCTAAATAATTCTAATAGCTTAGGAATCTTTAAAGCTACAGTAACTTTCTCGTGAGCATTACATCTATCGTCATGTTCATCACCTGATGTAATCATTCCATAACGTTGAATTTCACCAATATCAATTAAATCGATATAAGCTACTCTTACTACAAATGGTGTGTTAAATAAACGATAAACAGAGGAATTCATTTCATCACGAGTAAGATATCTTCTTTTTTCTTCCACTTACATTCTCCTTACACCATAGTGGATTAAAATCATCAAAGTAGGAATAAAATAGTATTGTTCCATTTCACCCCAGTTTTCTACATCTTTTACCAATGCTTCTAAAGTCTCAATATCCAATGTATCGTCATTAAGATATTTTCTTAGTTGTAATTCTAAGTGAGATTGTCCTTCTAAAGAATCTTTATAGAAGTCACGAGAGAATACATAAGAATCGTTCATCAGTACTTGATTAATTAAGGGAATACCTTGGTAAGTATGCATTCTGGTTTTAGAAACATCATTGTTAATGACAATAGCTTTACCAATAATGTCTTTATGGTTTAAATAGAGTTCATTGGTATAACTTACTTCTACAGGCATGACAACACAACCAAAGCCTGAAAAGCGAATCATAGCAAACTGTGGAATATTACTAAAAGAACTACTCGGTACAGCTACAGCTTTAGTGAATATTTCTCTTAATAGGTATTTATCACGAGTATGGATGACATCCCAAATACTAGGATTCTTTAAGATAGAGAATTGAGAATCATCAAAGATTTTAAAATACATCATCTCGGGTGTATTACACACACTAAACCACTTACGAATCGCTTTCATGTAAAAACCATCGTAAGTAACATGTGATTGATTTGGTAATACACAAGTCTCTAACATACGGGAATAGAACTTACGAAACCACAATACTCTTAATCTATCGTATTCTTCTAAAAGCTCTTCAAATAAAGCTGCTTTCTTAGGAGAGATTAGAGGATTCTGACCTGCTTTTAAATAGTCTTTAGAATACTTAAATACTTCGACTGTTTTCTTATTTAAGTCAAGCATTCTTGGGTCATTTAACTGGTCAGTAATTTCAAATGACAAAGAGAACTGGATTTCGTATAAAGTATTGGTACGATGGGTCATACGGCGAGTACTATTAATACCAAACCAACCTAACGTACCTCTACCAAAATCCATTAACATAATATCCCCTACATTGGGAATAATAGGCTGTTCAATGAGTGCTTCACCTGTAATCTCAGTGGTTCTGATATCACTACCATTATTAGAAGTAGACAAACCAGATTGCATCACAATTTCTAATCCATCAATTCTCTCGTATTGCTGATGAGCAGCAGAAGTATCTTGAGAATACTGTGATACTGAATCATCACGACCTAATCTTTGTCTAAAGTAAATCACCTTTTGGTGAGAACCCTCTACATAACGGATTAAGGTATCTAGTCGGTTATTTCTATTATCGACTACTGCTGTTTTAAAATCAGTAGGGACAATCTTTGGTTTTTCAATAAACTCATGTACGGGTTTTGCCTGTTCTGGTTTATATTTATCTGTAATTAAAGTAGGCATTTACCTCTCCTTAGGATGGCTAATATTGGTTGTATTGAATGTTTGTACAGTTTTGTGTGTATTAAGAATAGATGGGTGGTCTTTACCCCAGTTTCGGTTATTCTTAACCATATCAGGCATTCTATTACCTGCAATGTATTCAATGATTCTAAAGTAAAGTTCAGAATACTTATCGTTAACACACTCTACTTCTTTAAAGAATCTATCATCAGGATGACGACGAATACCCAACTGACATTCATTGTAAGCATATCTATCTTTAAAGGTAAAGAAGTGACATTTACCTTTTTCACGACACCATTTCTTCAATCTATCTATAGCATCTGTATCTAAGTATTTCCAATCATGGTAAATACCTAAACGAATATTGTAAATCTTAGAAATATCAATCTCGCCATTTAAATATACTTTACCTGTTTCATCTATCTTAATAAAGTCTCTTCTTAACATAGCATTATTTTCGTAAACACATAATTGGAATACAGACTTTCCTTTGTGTAACATGTAATCTTTTTCAGAAACAATGAAAGCTTTTAAATCTTCATCAATATCGTAACCTTGTGGGTTATTTAAATCTAAGATTAAATCACCTTCTTTATCTTCAGGTAAGAATAATACTAACTGGTCTACAAATCTCTCTAATCCTACAATAGAATGTGATTGTAATGGTTGGAATTCATTCCATCTAGGTACGGTAATACCATTATAATAACCCCATTCTGCATTATCACGAATAGCTGAATACTGGTCTAAGAAATAACCTGAATTGGTATAATAAGTTTGATTTTCAGGAAACTTCACCTCATCTGGTTTAGTAGTCTCTACCTCACCTTCATCATCAACACCCATTAGAGAATCAGGCAATACTTGATTGTAAATAGTACGAGGTACCCATATAGAAATATCAGTAGGTTTTTGATAACGTAATAAGTAATCAAAAGAAACTACCCAAGAAGTAGCACCATCTGCTTTATCACCTTCTTCAATCATGCCATCGAAATTAAAGTAACCAAATACTTGTTGTTGGATTTCAGATACTACAAAGATAGTATTGATACCTGCTGAATCAGAAGCCGTACCAAATCTTCTAATAAAGTATTGCTGAAACCAATCAGATACATTACCAATAGTTTTATCTTGGTTGTAGATTAATCGATAGACTTCTGTCAATGTGTAAATGAATTGTTCAGGTATCTCGTATGAGTATTCTAAGTTATGTGGGAAAGCGTCTCTATATCTTCTAATCTTTGATTTGATACTATTTAACCACATTCTAGCAGCAGCCTTAGAAGGTGCTCTGTATGAAATATTCAAACGCATTTCTACATCTGAATAATAAGGTGTAATGGATGTTTGTGTTTTATCATGTAAAAAACAAGGATGGAATTCTTGGTCGTAATGTTGGTATTGTAAGAAAGTATTGTTACGATACTCCTCAGTAACCGATAAGGTAATTAAAGGATTAGAAGTCGTATTGATTCCTTCTTTACCTAATTCATGTGTAGCAGTACCATTCTCTTTACGTACACCTTCTTCGTCAATGTAAATAATATTAATATTATCAGGAAAGATATCTAAGTATTCTTTTAAATCTCGTACCACCTTTAGTACGATTGGTCGAGTAATGCTGGCTTTTTCATTCCTGATGGGTAATTGTAATAACATAGTATGTCCTTTACTATATAATTAGTAGTCATACGTTTAAAGGAAATTATAAAATGGATAAACAGAGTAATGTTAGTACTTCTAATAAGCATCTAACTGATATCGAAGAATACGTAGGCAATCAAAAACCAAAGGTGAGAAAGAACATAAAGATTGTAAAAGCAAATCCAGACTATCCCTATATGTTACATGGTTCGGTAAATGGAAATATTAAAGAATTTGTACCTCGTCTAGCAGAGAGACCTGGACCAAAAGAAGACAAAACAGTACCTAGAGTACATGTATCAGATAGTGTTATTGGTTGTGTGGAAGGGATGAACGAATTAGTTTGGTATCTGATGTATGGTTATAATGCTTATGGTAGTAATGGGAAAGTAGATTTTAAGAATGGTTGGTATATCTACAAACTACCTTTTGAGTATTGCTTAAAACCAAATAAAGAACTGGTGTATGATATGGGGTTATCTAACGAACATTGGTTAGTACCTTACAATAAAGAAACTAAAAAATATAAGGGTGAGATTATTGCTAAACTGATTGTGTCAGAAGTGAAATACCAAAACACTGGTATCGAGGATGGCAAGAGAAGTAAAGTGATATACGAGTATCTATTAGAGATAATGTCAGACAAAGTGAAGATTACACCTGATAGCGAACCATACTTACCAGGGTATTATAAGATAACTTATTTCGCTAGATTAGGTATTAAGATACCAGATAATTACGATCCAAGTAAGTATATTCCAGGTATGTGTCAGGTAGAGAGGATTTCTCAATCTGAATACAATGGAACTAAAAAAAGAATTGCACCTGACTTATTTGCTAATCTAGGTTTTATAGACAAACTAAAAAAATCATTTTCATGGTAAAAAAAAGATACTCACCCTTTGTCGGGGTGAGTATCCTAAGCGGAGATTACTACGTTACTTCAACCAAGAGCAACTAAGGCGGAAAGGGAAGAGGAAACACCACTGCTGTTCTAGATTGAATTGGTGCATTTTCAGGGGCACACCTGCACCAGGGTGTGTATTGCTTTATTTTACATCCTGCAATATGGGATGTTTCTTAAGGAGGATATGAATAGAAAGATTGGAACATAATTCCTCTCTTTCACTTAAATAGTATAGATTTGAATTATTTTATAATTCAAGCACTTTTACCTTTTAAGATTTGTAAGAAGAATGGACCTTTACCATTACAAGAATTACGTATAAGTTTAGGGCAAGCATGATAAATCTTATCAACATTATCTTGTTTTAATTTATCTAAACTACTTCTTGTAAACTTATTGATATGTTTATAACGGTATAAATGTTTTAGAATAACATTTAATACAGGCCGATAGATAAAAGTATATTTCATTTACTGACCTCCTTTAAAGAGAATAGGTAATTGCTTAATAGCTGATTGGTTGTTATTATGTAATGCGTAAATAACAATACCATGTCCTGGTTTAAACCCGTATAGTTTTTCACCTGTTGCGCTTTTGCTATTTTGAACATAACCCATGAGAATAAGGTTAAGACGAGAACGATCTACCCAGTCATTGAAATATTCTCTTTTACAAGTATACTCTTCAAATGAGGTAGTTTCACTAAAATACCATTCGTTATAGATTCTTTGTTTGAATGCAAAGTATTCCATTCTTTTAAATCTATTTTTAGATTTGTATTTACAGAAATACTTAATAATGTATTTTTTAACATTATTCGCAAAGCCACGATATTTCATTTTGATTTCCTTTATAATTATAGAGAGTAGGAATTGCCCTACTCTCTATAGTATCTATATTAATCTACATACTTCTCTAACCAAGGATAAGACATATGTGGTTCATTGTGCAGATAACGGTAGGATGCGATAATGATGTCACCATCAATATCTAAATACTCTTCGTATTCTTCACCGTTCTCATCTTCAGTAATAATCCAGACATTATCCATATCGAAGTATAGAGTTTCTTCACAGCGCGGGTCTTTGTAAAGACCATACGCACCTTCAATTTGACCATCGGATGAACGCCAGTGTTGAATACGACGAATGATGTTCAGTGCATCGCGTTCGTCTTCAATTAAAGATTCTTTGCTTTCTTCATCTGGTACGGTGAATGTACCGAAGATAGTAGAAACAACAATGTCGGTGATATTGTCTAATTGTACATCATTGTGTTCATGGTTACATTGACATTGATTACACATTTTTGATTTCCTTTAAATAAGTTATAAAATAAGATTACTACTTGTTCGTAGTGTCTTCATTAGCAACCACCATCGTCGATAAACCTAGGCCATTAACCATATCATTCAACATGACATTCAGTGGGTCATTTGCGATAAAATAGTCAGCATAGTTTCTTTCAGTTTCAGAAAGTAACTTGTTTAATTTATTGACGATTACGGTGCTGTAATTGTAAACAGTATCTCTTATTTGGTTATTAAGACTACCATTATACTTAACACCAATAGAAGATAATACAATAGACGATGTTCCAGTATTTTTACTCTTTAACGAAGTATGTTCTAACAGAATATCGTCTTTAATATCCCCTAATTTAAAAATGATATCACCACTAATTTGTTCAGTGATAAGGTCGATATAAACCTCACCAATGGTTTTACCATACTCTTTTACCTTAACATGACAACCGCCGATTAACTTACCATTGGTTTTATCATGAACTGTAGTAATGCTAATACAGGGACTATTAATATTTAATCTCGATTCTCTTTTTAATTTAGAAAGGTATTCGATTTTTAAATAATCTCCCATGAAGGTAGGAGTAATAGCACTTATCGGATCAGATATACAAAGACTTGGAGTACTGTTATAAGCTATATATTTAAGATAGTCATCATCTGACTGGGTGAATATATCAGTATCCCGAATATTCACAATCTCTTTTCTCAAAAGACTTAGAGTACCAGCAATAATTTCACACCATTCTTTTTTGGTTAAAACACCATTACGAATGAGGAAATCACCATCTTCTATTACAAATTCTTTTGTGTTAGAACATTCCATTTTAGTTTCCTTTATTTAAGAACTTCTAAAAGACCATTGAGACTACAAGTAATAATATCGCCTATGTTTTTAAAGATAGCATCAGGTATATCTTCACCAATAATGATTAATGGCTGAATTGATGATTCACTATCTTTGTAGTGATTATATAAAGATGATTTAATATCTTCCATAATCGTATCATTAGTCACTTCAATATTGTTTTCAAAGAAAGATAAACATCTCGCTTTATCAACATGTATTGATTTTAACTGAACATTCTCTTTGGTCAAGAGTTTAGATATTGTATTTAGATAACGATATTTTGGTATAGCATCTATAGGGATTGCAGGTAGTGTAAAATCTAAATTATATTCGCACAATAATTCAGATAAATACATTATATCTTTTCCGATTATACGCGAAAGGCCATGCTCGATATGGCGTTTTCTGTTAATAAAGATATAGAAATCTTCTTTCTCTACGCAAGTAGTATAAACTCTTCGGTATAAATCCAAAGTTTCTTTATCGAATCTGTTTTTACACATCACCACAGCTTCTATGTTGATATTCAATGATTTAATCACAGCAATACTCCTTTACCATAATAGCCACAAGCTAAGCCTACTGCAAATACAACAATCAAGATAATTGCTGATAAGATAGTATCAATACTGAATAATTGTTTCATGTTGGTTTCCTTTATATAAATTTTAAAGAGAGATTGAGAGAAGGTTTTATTTCGATATTACTTTTAATAATATCGGGAATCTTATTTTGAACAAGATTATAGATATCGAGAATAAAAGATTTAGCTACTTCATCTTCAACGTAGTTTTCTTTAGCGATTACTCGCTCGGCAAAATCATCACCATTACTAAGTTCAGATAAGATATTAGCATAATCACCTTTACTAAATTCAAATAAAATATTAGCATGATCTCTTAATGTAACTACATGTTTATCTAAAATAGTAATTACATTTTCAGAGTTATTTATTTTAAATGAATAAGTACATGTATCTTTGTCTTCAGTTATTTCAAATTTATCTGATGTGATATTAGTACAGATTTTATATCGACAAGTCAATAAAACACGACCTGCTTGTACTAAACGAACCAGAAATGGATTATCGATTTCTGATTTATCTTTTAATACATTGATAAAGAAATAACGATCATCTTGTAAATAAACGTGATCTACATGAGATTTTAAGGATTCTAAATCCAAACCAAGCCAACTATTATGCCAGCTATTCGCTTCTTTTTCAATATCTGATTTATCCGATACTGCTACTACAATATAAATTGGTTCTTCGTATACCGGTAGTTTGAAAAGATTATTTAGGTTACTCATTGTTTAAATTCCTTAATAAAACTAATAGCTGCGTTATGTCTTTTTTCATTAGTTGAACTAATTAAATCAATAGCCTTGGAATAAAATTTATTGAACATACTTTCGATATAATAGTATTCCAAATGATTAGGGTTTATAGTAATTTTAGACACTGGTACTTTATTTATCATGTCGGGATAATAATTTTTCTCTGGACGGATAATATCATCTTTATCACGATTAAATAAACGGTCATTATGGTAGTAATGATCCAGTACAGAAATACAAAATTCATCATTATGTAAACGAGTGATTGCGAAGGTAGCTCCATCTCTTACATTAAGAATGTTATTACCATGAACCCCTGTAAGACTATTTCGCATAACAATAAAAGAAGAATGATTTATCCCACCTCTATTAATTATCGAGACAACACGGGTATGGCTGTATGTTTTATGAATATTTTCAATATCTAATACACATGAGTTATAGTCGTGTTCGATATATAGTGGTGTTTTCTTGCTAATATTCTCTTCTTTTAATGTTTGTTTTAATTTATCGAAAATAAATTCAATAATTAAATCAAGGTCTTCTTTGTTAATAAATTCTTTCATTTTAAATTCCTTTATATAAAGATAATTCTCACTTTAATAATATAGGTTTGAAAATATTCAAAAAAATATACGCTACTAGTAGAAGGATTTCCTTCTACTAGTAGTAGCTTATCTAATATTACGAAATAACTAAATAATAACCGTCTTCACCTGATGCAATATGGACTTTATTATCATTAGGTATATCGCCAAGTAAATCAATTAGTCTATATACAAACTCAAATATTTCATCTCGAACTTCTTCGATATTGCTAAATGTCAAATCTGCTTCACCCATTGATTTATAATTAGCATAAAGACAAGTAATGTAGATAAACATCAATTCACTCTTCTCACTGTCTTTATCTAACAGAATATAAGTAGTTTCATTAACGGCAATTCTTTCTAGAAATATAGCAAAAAGATTATTTAATAGATTACGCTCTTCTTGGTTAAATCCAAAGACATTATCGATAATAGTCTTTTTCTTTTCAATCTTAGAGACCATATCTTTATCAACACATACATCAACTTTAACTTCCATTTTAAACTCCTTAAAAAAATAAATATCACAAAAAAGTAACTAATAGAAATTATTACCAGATAGGTTTTCCTATCTGGTAATAGCCTTAATCTTCCAAAGTATCTGGGAAAATACTGTGGAGGTATTTTCCTCCGATTTTTTCTTCTTCCTCTTCTTCTAAAGTATCTGGGGAGATACCTTCTATATAGGAATGTGTAGTTGGAAGTTCTGTCGCTTCCACTAGTTCTTCATTTGAGGATTCAGTTGTAGTAACCACTGCGACTTCTTCAATAATGATCACATCCTCTACAGTCTCTTTAGAATAGGTTTTAGTTGCTGCGTTGTGCAGCAGGTTACCATATTTTTTTAAGTTATCTTTACGTGACATAATAGTCTCCTTAAATAAAAGTGATTAGTTAAAATAAAGAAGATTCTTCTTCTCTTTCACTATAGTGATATATGTTTGAAAAAATCTAAAATACATTAAGACATAATAATAAATACTACCCTACCTTAATTGGTAGGGTAGTATTTACATGATTTACATCAATTTATTATTCTGCGTCTTTAGGAGTCAGTAGGTCAGCTTGTTTAGAGATGACATCCAACAGACCTTTAACTTCAAACAATACGTAAGTAGAGAAAGAAGTACCAGGTTCACGCAACATACCAATCATGTCATTGACGAGCATGATAGCAACACGAGTAGCACGGATATTAGCCATGAAGCCACGACCTTCACGTGCTTTTTTAGAAATAGCAACATATTTAGTACGCAGTTTCCAAATCACGTTTTTAAGCTTACCAGCAGCAGGTTTAGCAGCATCCATAAGTTTTTTGATTTGTTGCATTTGGTTCAACAATTTTTCGATACCAGCAACAGCAGCCAACAAGTCAGCTTGTTTTTGGATTGGGATATTTACATCACCGCTTTTCTCTGCAACTTTGTAGTTGTTAATACGAGAATATACGCGCATACTGTTACCTTTAGCACCACTATTATCATCACTATTACCAATAACAGTCACACCTACTTTATTACGTGGTAGATGAGTAGAAAGGTAGCAAGATTCAGAAGTTTTAAGAGTTACGCCTGCACGTTTAGCTTCTTGAGATGAAACTTTAGTACCGCTAGTAAATGGCATACTACCCAAAATACTGTTAACCGTTTTACCTACAGTACGAGCAAAAACAATACCTGCTGACTTAACATGTTCGTGTTGAGTAGCACCAGTTTCTGTTTTATATTTTTCAGAATATGCATCAGCTTGGTCCACATTTTTCTCGATTTGTTCTACTTCTTTCAGAGTGGCTTCACCTACAGCAGCACCTTCCTGACCAATTTTAGAAGTAGACCAACGTTTAGCGATTTCGTCAGCTACTGATTGCATCGCAGCCACACATTGACCTGGGGTAGACAACTTACCATTGATGTAAAGAGACAGTGCACCGCCGTGAGATTTATAAGTGCTTTCTTCAGGAGTACCAGTAGCTTTAGCCAATTTCTCTTTAACTTTAGCAGCGTAAGATTTCATTTTTTCAAAGTTATTGAAAAGTTTAGAAACCAGTTGTGCGCCTTTGTCCATAATCCAAGCGATACCTTTCAAGATACCATCCAAGATTTTCAAGAAGAAGTTCTTAACAGATTCAATTGCACCTTCGGTGTTCATGGTTACACCACCTACAGTAGCGAAGGATTCAGTGCTAAAGTCAAGAGCAGGTACGTGTTCAGCAGGAACACCCAGACGACCAGAGATGTAGCTAACGTGTTCGTGAGCCAGTTCGCAGTGTACTTCAGTCAAACCACCGGTCATTTTAGCAGCAAACAAGTTGGCCAAGAAAGATTCAGTAGCTACAGCGGCTTCTTCAGCTTCAGCAACTTCTTCTTCAACATTAGCTACTTCTTCAGCGTCGTCAGCTGTATCCAGAAGTTCAGTGTTCAGTTCTTCAGATTCAGTAACAGTTTCTTCACCGGCAGAGTTTTCAGTGGTTTCGATGGTTTCTTCAGGAGCTTCATCTTCACCAGCTACATCTTCAAAACCTTCAACAACGCCTTCAACGTTAGCTTCAGTAGCGTCCAGGTTAGTTACTTGTACTTGACCTGCAATAATTTTATCAAATAAAGACATAATAAATCCTTTTTTAACTAGTAAAATAAATTTGTTTGGAATTTGTTTTACTCAGAATCTTTTAAAGTATTATTAGCATAGAGTTAAAATACGTTTCGGTATAACGTACTTAACAGAAAATAATACTTTAGCTATTTACCATATATAAGTAGTATTTTACTAACACTAGTGTTTTTATAAAAGGAAACTAAAATGGAAATAAATGAATTAGATGAAAAACTCATTCCTGATTATCTAATAGATGAAAATAATTTCTTAGAAGATGAAATTATAAGGACAAAAACGGAACTTAAACAAAATGATAAAAAGATTGAATCTATACTAAATTTTAAAACTATTCAGTGGAATGGTATTAAATCAATTAGGGCGTCAGTAAGTTATACTAATGTGGCTACTTTAATTGCTGATTCTAGAGTGGATCAACCTAACAGTATCTTTTATTTTTATAATCTTGATGGTGAAGTACTGTCTATGGTAAATGCAATTAAATGTTCTGAATTACCTGATTACAAAGATAGCATTGAGATACACGAACTAGTATGTAATAAGATTAAAACCATGCTTGATAATTCTAATGGAAGTGGTCTTTATTACATTAAAGGATTTATTTCAAATAAAGAATTTAATGTAGATACAAGTAACATAACACTCGTTGGGTCTTTACAAGATTTACTTAAAATAAAGATTGTAGATTAAGGATTAAGAAATGAAAACTAAAGATGGTGTTAATATTCTTTCAGCCAAAATAGATAAACTGAAAGAATCAATTAAACTCAAAAAGGAATCTATTGAAAAAGAAGAAAGTGAATTAGCCGAATTAACTAACGAATACAATGGTTACATTAAAGAAATTATTAAATGTATTAAACATAAGAAAATACGTTCAGTAAGTTTCAAGTGGTTTAGTTATTTGTTATGCCATTTCTCTAAAGAAAAAGGTGACTATATTACTAATTTCGATAAAGGCGACGTACTTACATTCTTCGGTGAAGATAAGTATGGTAGAATTACAGAATTATTTGATCTTGAAGTTTCTACTATGTTAAAAGAAAACGGTTATTGCAACAATAACTACAAAAAATTTAATCTTTTTTGTATTACTAATAGTCTCGACCATGGGTGTGTTTCTATTTATTATACAAAAAACACCAATGAATCTATCACAAAAATTGATTTTTCTAAACAAGGAATTTAAAAAATGGCAGGATTAGAATTATCTAGTACCATTATTAAACACAGTGTTGCTAAAACCTATTCTCTTTATCTTTCTGGTGAAATCTACGAAAATACACAGAAAGAATTCTTAAATGACTTACGGATTGTTACAGAACATCCTACTAATGCAACACTTAAACTCTTTATTAATTCACCTGGTGGTTATGTACACATCATGAATGAAATCATTTACTATATCCAAGAGTATAGTAAAAAAGGTGGATGTCTAGAGTTGTATATTACTGGTCAAGCTTGTTCAGCAGCTATTGTTATCTTTACTAAGTTACTTCCTTTAGCTTCTAAGTACGATATTAATCCAAATTCTACCATCATGATTCACACGTCATTCTCTGGTATGTTTGGTAGAGCCAGTGACATTAAAGACTATGGTAACCATTTGGATAAATCTGAAATGATTAAGTGCTTTAAAAACATCTTATCTAAAAAGCTTTACGAGAAAGCTGCAAAACGCGATAAAGATGTTTGGTTAACAGGTAAGAAATTTATGTCTTACTTAAAGAAGGCTACTGAAAAAGGCCATTTACCTAAATTAGATTAAAAAAAGAAAAGGTAGAAATAGAGTAGGTAGAGCCATTCGGCCCTACCTACTCTATTATCCTTATCCTTTTACAACCCCTTTCAATACTACAAAGGGATTATTCTCTTGGGCGAATTTGCGGTTGCTGCGGATACGTGCTTTTTCTGCACGTTCTTTAGCAACAACTTTCTCTTGCTCTTTACGAGCAAGATATTCGTCCTTGATTTCCCACCAGCGCATGTCTGATGGTGCGGCAGACTCATGAATGATGATGTTAGCAGCTTCCTTCTTGAAAGAAGGGTCGCTATCTTTCATCATATCGATAAAGTCGCGAACACGACTGCGTCGACCAGCAAAATAGGCGATGAAAGATTCGTCGTCTTTACGCATACCCCACACATTACCACCACAGGTGGTGTATTGTGCTACATCGTCGTTAGTAACCCAACCGCACTTTACCTCGTTATCCTCACGATTGTAAAACTTAGTTACACGTGTAACGATTGATGGGAAGATTTCACCAGAAATGTATCTACGACCATGCGGTGTGTCGTAGAAGTTGTCAGCTTCACGTGTAGCTTTTGCTACTTCCATCCATTTAATGAAAACTTCTTTAGATACGTTTAATGTCAAGAACATGGTAATACTCCTTAAGTTTGTTTGTTTGTTGAAAGAATTAAATTAGAAAGATTCCTCTCTCTTTCCACTATAGTAGTATATGTTTAAAAAAATCTATAATACATTAAAACATAATAATAAATAGATACTACACGGATATCCGTGTAGTATCTAAATATATTAGTTATTAGTGCTTATTGGATTTACCAATAGAAGAGTAACCATAGCTCAACAAAGCATTCGCTGTTGATTTAATAACAGTATACAATTCTCGATAGGTACCAATAAAGAATAAGGTAACTTTATTCTCAAACGAATTGGTATACTTTTTCAAGAACAAACCGTTGATAAGTGTATGCTCGATACCATGTGTAGCACCACGTGCAAAGCCACCCATTTCTTGAGTAGTATTTCGAACAATATTTTGTTGAGCATCATCAGATGTAACATGACTTATCAGATTTGAGATTGTGTTAATAGCTCGTCCTGCTGTTAAGCCTAAAATACCAGCTGGACCTAATAAGATAAAGATAATTGCTGGAAATGCTACGGAACCAGCTAAAGCTTCCCAATCATAACTATTCCAATCAGTACTGTCACGTTGATGATTTTTCAATGACATATTCATTTTAACTAATTGTTCAATACGTTTTTTCATATTGGAAGTCAATGCGTTAAATTGATTTGCATCAGGTAAATCACTCAAACAATTCAAGAAAGTATTTAAGTTTTTCAATAACTGTTGTTTACCAATATAAGGCAATTGCCTATCAGCTGAACTCTTAGTAGCTGCTTTACCGGAGAGTTCTTTACGTATTTTATTTTGATCAGAATAAGGATGGCTAGGAATCAGTGAATCATTACCTTTAGGCATTGGAACAATCATCGAGTTCAAATCAGAGATTTCCCATTCGTAATTATTGTACTTACGATCACCACGAGATACTTCTTTAAAAGGACGACCTAATTTGAAGAAGTTTTTTCTCTCCATGTTAGCAGCAACACTCTTACCATCACTCCAGTTTGCTGAATTAAAGAATTGGCAAGATTTTTGAAGTTCAGAGAAATAATCTTCCATGAACTGACCATTACCAAATTGATTCTTCACACCTTCAGTTACATTAGCTACTACTTTATCTAGTGCTAGTTTACCACCAATAGTCAAAGCAGAACCATTTTTAACAATCAAGCTACCAGAATCATTGAAATCACCGTGTTGTTCAATTTCGTTAATCAAAGTTTTAATATCATCTTTAATACGTTCAATGCGATTAAACTCATGACCAAAGAATTCTTTAGTATTACGCCAGAAGCGCGTAAAGAAATGGTTAGCTTCTGTAGACAGACCAAGGATACGGCCATCCAATTCTTCTAGTGCCAGTGTAATGGCATTACGAGAACCATGTAATGTGGAGAAAGATTCTGTAGAAATATGTACAGGGAATTCTTCTTTCAAACCGTTTGTTTGATATGCTAATGTAATACGTTCAGAAATAGTTTGACCAAAATTACGGATACTTTCAATAGAATATTCTGCTTCATTTTGTTTCATGTTTAAACATGTTACACGAGCAGACTCTAATGAATCAATAGTATTCAATACACGTGACAGATGTTCAACTTGTTCGCCTTCAGCACCGGCTGCTTCTGGGTGTACTTCTTCTGGTTCTTCATATTCACCTTCTACACCAGAAGTTACCATGCTTTTATCTTCTTCAAAAGACAAATCAAATAAACTCATTTTATTTTCCTTTTAACTTATTTCTTAACCACTAGGCGTGTACCTAGTAACATATAATCATTTTCCATTATTCTCTACCTTTACTTAATAGTAAATTATAAGGGCCAGAACCTACGATAGTTCGAGTACCATACAGTACTTTTAACAATTCAACCAAATAACCAATACCGCCAAAGCCGATACAATGACGAATCAGATTGGCAGTATTGATTTTATTCGGCTCACCAAATACAATGTCATCAAAGTTACCATGTAATTCTGGAACATATTTAATAATAGAACCAAGTTCAAAATGAGTAATTTGATGTTCAGTATAAAAATCATCTTGGCGACGAGAGTGTTGTTTCAATGTATATCTTGGTTTGTCTTTAGGTTGGCGAACAATACCGATTTCTTTTAGGGCATCAGCAAATGCCATGAATTCATTATAACCCAATTTACCAGTAGAAGCGTAGTTACTTAACAGATTATACCAGTCACTACTTAATAGATTATAAGTAAGGTTGTAAACAGCCTCGCGGTTTTTCAATGCTTCTAAAGAACTACCTTTAAACCAATCTGGATGTCGAGTATAAGTTTGATAAACCATGTCAACATCACCAATACCATTTAGAAATACAATACCAGGGCCTTTACCATTACAAACAGTATTAGGTTGGTTATAGCCATTGTATTTCTTAGTATCTTGTTCAATCTCGTAAAGAGCATTGTAAACCAAACCATAAGTGGAATGAGTATTGTCTACTGGGAAACAACGGACATTATCATCCGCACAGGTATTTCTTTTATTTAGTGGATACTGTTTACGTGGAATATAAATGACTTTCTTTTCTTGAATATTCATTTGTTATTCCTTTCTTAGTATTTGGTATTTCGTGCTTTTTCTTCGTATTTAGAAATCTGATACTCTAACTTCTGCATACGCTCAATAGCCAGGTCACGTTGGCGTTCAGTATAAGCGTCTACCTGACCATTAGCCAATTGGCTATTCATGGCTTCTAATTCAATCTTAATAGATTCTACTTCTTCTTTAGCCAATTTATATTTGTTGTGTTGATAATCTACAATTGCCATACCAATATAATAGAATGGGTTAGTCGAAGCAGATAAGAAGTTATTCAAAGTACCAGATGGGTCTAGCTTATGTTGTTTAAACATTTTTGTTTCAGCACCATCTTCACTGATGACTACATCAGGAATCTCTTTTAACATCTTCTCAATTTCACCAATATTAATACTGGCTAAAGAAACCAATGCTTTGTAAAACTCTACAGTGTTTTCTTTAATGTAGTTGATTTGCCCACGTGAGATTACTTTTTCAGCTTTCAAACCACCTGCTAGTTCGTTTTGTTTAACAATAACATAACGGCAGTGTTTAGGAATAAAATCACCTACGAAATCAATTGTCTTACCCAAAGCCATGATTTGTCCACGAGCGTAAGTCATGGAATCTTTATCCACTGTTTTAGTAAAGTATTTTGTTACTAAACCAATCAACTCATCTAAGTGTTTATCGCAGTTATTTAAGATTAAACCATAAGCTTGGAACAATTCCAGTTTTGCAGTACCACGTGGGTAGTTACGATGAATCGCTGCAAGTGTAGATTTATATTCCATGTTTTTACTGAAGTCTACATTTTGAGTATCTTGGATACAGCTTTGTACCACTTCAAGAGCACCATCACGAATACGGTTACGTGTATCGATTAAGGTATCTGAAATATCATCAGATTTAAAGGTATTCATTAAACTACTTAAAATATTACCAAACATGTTAAATATCCTTTTTAAATAATAGGTGCAGAACCTTGAGAGAGCATTTTGAATACATCCATGTCAAATGAATCGGATTTAGCTTTCTTCTCAAGATAGTTCATAGAAATTTCAGATACATCGTCAATACCGTGATTGTAAATGAAAATACGTTGGTAGTCTTGATTATAAACAATCAGAGTCATGATACCTGATTCTTCGAAGAATTTATCACGAGCACGTTTGTTATCTAATTTAGCACCAATAGTTGCTTGGATACGTGTACGTGTGGCATCGGAGATAATCCAAGTATTCGCAACAGTACCTACGGAGAACTCACCTGTTAACATAGCAGCAGTTTTATTATTTACATTGCGGTTATGTGTTTTCTCGTAGTAACCAGTAGTATCTTCTACTAAGTTACGACGGTGTGCTTCAACCAAGTCACGACAAACAAATAAGTCGAAAGCAGAGTTAATGGTACCACGGTCAAAGTAAGCAATTAAACGCTCACGCATGGATTTAGGTTTCTTAGTAATACCCGCAATCTCAACCAACATGTTAGAACGAATAGATTTCAGTTCTGGCTTCAATAACATGTTTACTTTAGCTTTAGCTTGTTCACGAGATACATCTACTGTCAAAATGCGACCGGCAGCTAAATTAGCCAATTTATTGATTTCATCAGACACATCAGTATTAGCAGAAGTAACTGCGCCTTCACGGTGGTTAAACACATTACTTGCAATATCTTCGAATTCATCTTCTACGTTCACTTGCTGATAAGTGGCTTCGGTAGACACCTCTAATTTAGCTAGATATTTACTAGGTAAATTAGGAATTATCGCTGGTACACTAATCTTATTACTTAGTGTAGATAAGGTAGTGTTACCACTTACGATGGCCGGTTTATATGAAGATGTGGCGACAGTAGCTACTGTCTGACCCATTAAACGAATAGCCTCACCTGTCGCATCGCGTGTAGGTGAGTATTTACCCAGAGCTTTACCAATGCTTACACCATTGATGGTATTATCAATGGATAAAGCAACAATATAATAACCTGCGTAGTTTGCTAGACCTGTCTGAATTAATGTAGACATATTCGAGTCATTAAGTAACTCTGTCTCAATAGCAAACGTAGGTCGTAATTGTAATTCTGTAGTGTATTGTGATAATGATTTTGAAGTGACGCTATTATAATCAGATGCAATCATTTTAGCAGCATTTGCTTTAAGCTGATTACCGATTGTACTTACAGCAGTCATGCCCATATTTGCAATATCCATAACGAATTCCTTTTTAGATAGAAAGGTTAAAAATAAAATGTCAGATTCTGTACATAGTGTCGAAAAGTTCTTAGAACAAGAACTACGCGAAGGTAGGCTAATAGGACTTTCCGAAAAATTTCTTACCAATACCGTTGATTTTATAGACCATCTTGTAAAAATGAAACATGGTTTTAGTGTGTCAAGTGCAATGGCAGATACCTTTAAAGGTCCTAATATTCTTGCTAACACACCCATGATTAAACCAAATACCAATCAACCAGGATATATCTTTACTACTCGACCAGATTTAAACTTATCTTCTGCCAATATTAAAATTGAAAGAAAGATGATACCATTACTAACAGAGAATAAGAATTCTCTGATGCACGCTATACGAATGATTCTATCACCACGTTTAGCGAAAAGAATGGAAGAAATCGAATATGGTGGTTCACTAGGTAAAAGTGATTTACCACGTCATCCTAATTCTAATCTGATTGACCCAAATTACCCTTTTATTGCTGTTTCTGATAACTTAGTAAAATCATTAACAGGATGGCCTTCTAGTGGTCTAGGTATCCATAGTACACCTGCCGGTATTCTAAAAGAAGTACACATCATGGCAGATGGCCCTAGTACCTATAATACAGAATATAGTTTAAACTTAAGTTTGCACGCCATGAAAGGCAGTGCGACTTTATATCTGTATTACTATTGGATTCAATATATTGGTTTTGTCTTATATCAAACATATGGCATGATGCCATGGCCTGAATATTTAGGTAACGGCAGAATGGACTACACTTGTAGAATCTATCGCCTCATAATGGATGAGACCCGAACGTTCGTAGAAGAAATGGGTGCGACTGGATATGCGATTCCAAGAAGCGTAGACATCGGTCCTTACTTCGATTATTCTAATCCAAGTGATAATCCAAGACCTTATGTTGATAGAACAGTAGATGTTGAATTTGCTTGTTCTGGTGCAATTTATTTGGATGAAATTTTAATTAAGCAATTTAATAATACTGTGACATTATTTAATCCAAATATGGCAAATGGACGACGTGAAAGATTCTACGTTAAAGTGTCTAAGAAATACCAACCAATATTTAATAACTATTGTTATCCTAGAATTAATCCTATTTCACGTGAACTAGAATGGTGGACAACTAAGGATATGGTAAAAGCCAAAAAAGATATTATTCTGTTAAGTAATATTGGTCCCTATTAATTATTAGAGGAATTAAAAAATGACTGAAGCTATACATGCCGATTTAATTTCGGATATTGTAGAAAATGTATCTAGTTATTCTGCTTCTCCAGCACGATTGCAACGAGATGCATTAAAGACTATTCAAAAAGTATTAGACAATGAACTCGGTATTATCTCGGCAGAAAACCCTGTTGCTTTATGTCTTGAAATGTCTGCCATGCAAACAGCAGGTGCGGTAAATAAAGCATGGTTATTAAACCGTAGACAATATCCTGTATCTGCTCAAACACATGAAGATTTATATTATCACTTAAGTGATTTGGATTGGGTAGGTGTATTTGGTTTACCGGCTAAAGCTAAGTTTGCTGTTTCATTCGATTATGGTGAAATCCTACAAGTACTAAAACCTTTACCAGATGGTAGTGGTAACTTATTGCGTATTCCACGAGGTATGCGAATCACTGTAGGTGAAGTTGACTTTATGTTGGACTATCCTGTCAACATTTTACAATTAAAACATGGTGGTTTTAGGGTAACTTACGATACTACTGAAAAATCACCTATTCAAACATTGTCTAGTAATATTGCTTATCACGAAGTATCTCAAGCAATGGCTGGTGCTAAACGTCTTTCTATTGTACTGGAAATGATTCAAGTACGTGAGATTACTGTTGAGGATAATATCACTGCTAACATGAATATTACATTATCTAAGACATTTGATGACTTTTACTACTATGCTCGTGTATTTCATGGTGATGGTGTTTCTAAATGGAAAGAGATGACAACTACCCATTGTCCTGATATTTACGATTTATATAAACCTACTGCTGTATTAAAACTGGTAGAGAATACAGAAGACTTTACTTTGTCAATGTCTATTCCTAAAGTATATAACCAATTAACTAATCCAGCTGCAAGCCCTGTGGTTTCTGGTTCATTAGGTGGTCGTGTTAAATTAAATATCTATACTACTTTAGGTAAGATAGACATGAACTTAGATGCATATACGCTAGACCAATATAGTTACGACTTTTTCCCTCAAGGTTCTAAAAATCGTGACTACAGTGAACTAGATGAATTCAGTAGTGCGCTAACTTCTTTACATAGTGTTATTATCTTTAGTAGAGATTATGTTAACCAAGGTCGTGACCCATTGACATTTGAGGAATTACGTAGCCGTGTAATTAATAATACAGTAGGCCCTAATGAGGTTCCTGTTAGTCATGTTGCATTAACTGACCATTCTTTAGATAGTAGCTTTAAGATTATTAAATCTGTAGATTATGTTACTAACCGTGCTTATTGGGCAGTACGCGGTATGCCAAAACCAGAGAACTCTGATTTGATTACACCTGCGGCTGCTTCCATTGAAACACTGACGACTACTATTTCAGGTTTAGTAGGTACGGGTACAGTGAAAGACAATGAGAAACGTGTAACCATTATGCCTAACTCCATCTATTCCATGTACAATGGTAAGATGTCTATGTTAGACCATACTGAAATCAAACGTATTTTGGACTTGAGTGCTGAAAATAGAGCAAAAGAAGTGAATAGTAAAGAAATGTTCTATTCACCATTTCACTATGTTGTTGATAATGAAGACGATACTGTTAAACTACGTGCTTATTATTTAGATTCACCTAAAGCCATTACTAAATACTACAATGAAAGTAACAATAAGATTCCTATCTCATTGACTGTTTCTGATAAGTATAGTATTCGTCGTTCTGAAAATGGTTACATTATCCGTGTAGAGATGAAATCTAATTCTGATTATAAGAAACTACCAGATGATAGACTTTGGGCACAATTGTTAGTTAAGCCTTATCAGGATAAAAATGACGTTTATTTAAATGGTAGATTAGTAGGTAAAAATAGTGATGAAGAACCTATTTTCGAATTTGAATTGGTGACTAATTTTGACTTAGATGATAACCACTGTTTGATTGTTAATAACCTATCTCTAAAAGGTTCTAGTGATTTAGATATTCCAATTGAATTAGATAATAATTTTGAATTGTTATTTGGTTTTTATGGTAATGTAGATGGCTGGAGTCGTATTACTTTAGATGATAAAGTAGGTATCCATTTGTTAGAAAATGACGCTAAGGTTATCTTGAGTGAAAGTATCCGTATTCGTTTAGGACATCATTTGAAATGGTTATGGTCTCGTGCAAGAACCTATGCTGACGAAATCATCTACAAACGATATACTGAAAACGTTCCTATGTTATACGAAGAAGATGTCTATGCTAAAGATGCTGTAACAGGTTCTATTATCAATATCGTAGATGGTGCTGTTAAATATAATCTAGTACACCGTAAAGGTGAACAAATGGTAGATAACGATGGTCAGTTAGTTTGGAAACATCGTCAAGGCGATATTATGTTGAACAATAATGGTCAACCTATTATCGATAGACCTCGTGATATTATCCGTCGTTTAGAACTGATGGTGATTGATGCTACTTATTGGTTTGCTACTGATGATATTGCAACAGAATATCGTAATGAATTAGTAGACTTGTTTATCGACTGGATTGTTTCTGACTTAACACCGATTAATGAGAAAACACTAGAGCAAACTGGTATCTATTATTATCCTTCAGCGACTATGGGTCAGTTGAAAGTAATGTATAACGAAGGTATTGAAACTTACATCAATGCAGCACAATCATTGCAAATTAACTTAACTGTATCTCGTCAAGTATACAATAACATTGATGTGGTTAATAAAATTAAAGAAGCCACTATTCGTGTATTGAATGAAGAAATCAGTAAAGAGACAGTTTCTGTTTCTACTATTGTTTCTAAACTCGTAAAAGAACACGGTGATGATGTTATTGGTTTAACGTTAGGTAACTTAGGTGGTAGTGACCGTATTATTTCATTTACAGTATTGGATGAAGGTAAACGCGCTACTATTCGTAAGAAACTAACTATTCAATCAGATGAAACATTATCTGTTGACGAGGATGTTACTTTCAACTTTAAAGTACATAGCAGCGAAGAAGAAAGAATTAAATCACTATAAGAAATATTACTCTACTACCCAATTAAGGGTAGTAGAGTAATTATCTTTATGCTCTAAATTCTTCAGCTACTGTTTTACATTGTAAACCAAATTGATGTACTAAATTATTAATCTCTTTAGAGAACGTTTCATTTGGTTCAGATTCACTGTATTGGCCTAAGAAGTCTAATACCAATGCCATTGCATCTTTACAGCTATTATAGAAAGTATACAATTGATTATAGGCTACAGCTTTGGTCAAGAATGAATAACTAATGTAACGAATCACTTCTTTAGTTAAATTATTCAAAACAGACAATGCTGCGTAAGTATCATCATCTTGTCCTCTAACTAAGTTATCTTGAATAGATTTAGTTAAAACATCATTATACCAATCTAGATAAATCTTAGTACTACTTACATCACCAATTAACAAACTAGAAGCGCCAACAATCGTATGTTCAAGTCTATTGAAGTTAGAATTTAAAATTTCTAAACATTGCTTACCAAATAAGCTTTTACCATTGGTATCTTTTACTATAGGTTTAAGCACTTCATCGATAGATTTACGATTCCAATAGTTACCAAATAGCAATCTATTCACTGCATTAGTTGTAATAGCAATTTGTTTTTTCATTTCTGTATTAGCTTCAGAACTTCTTGTTTCAACCCATTGTGCAATACAGTTATACAACGCACTTAACTCTTCACCACAGTTATCTAATTTCTCTGTAAAACTTTGATCGAATATATCACCATTTAAATAGATAACATCCATTAAATCACCAATGCGACTACTATTTACCATGTAAGCAAGATAACTAAATGGTGAATTAATCGTTTTAAAGTTAGACTCGATAAACTCTTCTAATGTTACTTTATTAACTTTGGGATTATCGTATTCATTGAATAAGAATGAATAGCCTGCTGTTTTTGGGTCTTGTTTAGTATATTCAGCTACACAATCATGACGTGTTTCTACAGCTTCCAATACGTCTTTATCGTAGATAGCCAAATTAAGGTCTTCACGAGCTTGTCGTTTTTCTTCTACTAATTGTGCGTAGATTTTATCTAAAATAGTACGAACAGTAGTTAAACGAAGTGATAAACTCTCACCCTTACCATATACTTTACCCAGTTTATCATTAATCACCATAATAGCTTGAGGCTCTAGGCTATCACCTTCCATTGGTCGGTTATCACCATAAGTTAACAAACGCAAAGCTGTATTATAGTAGTCATTAGCCAGCTTCTGGTTAATCGCACATTCGTTTGTACAGATTTGTTCTTGAATAGTCTCTTCAGTTTCACTTAACAAATGGTGAGATGGTGTAGAAGTATATTCGTTTTCTTCTTCTAACGGAATATCTGGTTGAATCTCAACTATTGTCGTACGGTCTTCACGAGAGATACAACCTTTATCTTTAATAAAGACTAACATATTTCGTAAAGATTCATTAGAAGATTCTAATTTACTTACTTCATCTTCAGAATGTTCTACTTCTTTCAATTGCTCTACAGTATTGTTAATTGCTTCTGTAGGAGCATTTAGAATCTCTTCAATAGAAGTATTGCTTTTATTAGTAGTAGGTTCAGTATCAGAAGACTGACCTGATGGTTCGCTACTTTCTTTATGTTGTTCAATTGGGGTGGTAATATCTACATCATCCCAAGAATACTTATTACTAGACATAACAATTTCCTTTTTATTTCTATGAAAATGGTTTTACACTCATAGGTTTTAGATAGAAAGGTTAATAAAAATGAATTTATTTGAAAATACAACTGAGGATGATTTTAAAACAGGTCCTCATTTTATTCCTAAACATAATGGATTAAGTGAAGAAGAGCAGAAAAAGTTGGAAGAACTTCGTAAAAATTACATTGCTAGAAAAATAGCAGAAGCGAAAAAATAAAATAACTTATATAATTAGATACTCCTACAGAAGTAGGAGTATCTAATTTATTTAACGTCACTTATTAGAACCAGTAGCAAGGTTATAAGCAATACGCGCCACTTCTTTAACGCCTTTGCCTGTAGCTTTTGCTGCTTCAACTAAATCAGAACCTAAATCTTTTAATGCTTGCTTACGATTTTCTTTACGTTCTTCTTTCTTAGCCTGTTTTTCTTGCTCTTTAGCTTCTTTATCAGCGTGGCGTTGTTCAATCTCTTCATCTGTTTCTTTATTCAATGCTCTAGAATATTGGGCATTTTCAGCTTGCTCTTGGTAAGCATTTTTAGCTTTAGCAAACTCAAAAAGACCTTCTACAGAAACTTCTGGAGAAAATAACCCAGAACCTAAATCCACATTAACTTCAATCTCGGAAGTATCTTCTCCTTCGATTTCTATTTCATCAGAATCGGTAGAAGACTCATCGCTAAATAAATCTAGACCAAAAACAGGAGGTACTTCACTGGTATTATCTTCTAAAGATAAAACCGATGTTTCTAAGTCATCGTCAAAAATACTCATGTCAATACTCTCATCATTCTTGATTTAAGCGATTAAAGATATTAATGATACCTGTTTTATTTTGTTTGAAAAATTCCAAAGTATCTGCTGGGAAATAGCTTTCCGCATCAAATAGTACAGACAATAGTGAAGAACCATTATCGTTAATAGAGATAGGTTGATATTTAACATTGTACATCATGACAAATAATTTCTTAGTCAAATCTACGCAATAACGAATATCTGTTAAAACATTTTCATTGATTAAAGAAATGGTTTCAGTTGCTGGTTTATAAACATATTGTAGATATGTATTTTCAGCTTTATCGTTGCCATCTACTGTATTAATATATTTAACAGCTAGTGCTAAAGCTACAGCAAATGCTACGCCTTGCATTCGATTCTCTTGTTGAAAGTTAGTATCAGCAAGTGAACGGATATCTGAATATAAAGACATAATTAATTCCTTTTTATTTTAAATTTCTTAAATCATAAGCTGCAACAAATAAATTGTTAGAGCTTAACTTTTCTAATTCTTTATAGAATTCTGTTTGAGACAATAGTCTACGTTTACTAGGTATAATCATATCTGCAAACGAACCAATTAAAGATTTATATTCTTTATAATTAGTTAAGACTTTATCAATACGACTAATATCATCACGAATACGTTTACCTATTGCTTTATCGATGTTCTTATCTTTAAGCATAGTAACCATATCATTACGCATACGACCAAAGCGATTTACTTCTGTATCATAGGTACCATCACCTGCGTTAGATGTTGATTTAAAGATTTCAAAAGTAATAATTAATCCAATAATACCAGGTAATATCATTGCCATACCGGCAACAGTAAATGCCGACATCATGAGTAAGACAATACCTGTAATGATTTCATTAATAACAAAACCAGTCATAGTCATTATAGACCTAACACCGTATAGTGTTAAGATTTTATTTAGACCTGATGATAGGTCACCACCTGCACCACATCTTACTGCAAATTTATCAGCCAAGTGTTCTGCGTTAACTTCTTCGTATTCTCGTTGTGACATAAGTGTCTTTGTATCTTGGACATGATTAGATACAATAGCTGTAACAATAACTTCTTTACGTTTACCAGCTAATTCTTTCGTATCTACTTTAGTCAATGTCGTTTCATTACTATTCCATTGTTTTAGAATGATTTCTATTTTATCGGCATCTTCTGTATTGGCAATACGATTTAATGTACCAAGCATTGGTAAGTTAATAGAGTAAGTATGCGCTACTAATGCAAAGTAAGAAAACATATGCCCTACTTCATGTAGGATAACTGCTGAAATTTCAGCAGGTGTCATTAACGCATTACTCTCGTAATATCCTGGCCACATCATGTCTGGGCCAATAAATAAATCAACCACTACATTTTTAAAATCTCCACCGATTTTAAAATTTTTAATATCTACAGACCCTCTAATACTTCCCTGTTGTCTTTTTAATTCTTCATTATCAAAAAACATTCTTTGATCAAAATCAATTAAAGTGTGGTTTTTATTTAAATCAGGTGGCATCATTGCAAAGCACCGGTGCTCTGCTGATATATTTACATTAATACCTGTATGTTTAGCAATCACATCTGTAATTCTTTTTTGTGCTTCTTTACTACGATAAAAAGTACGAGGTGTTTCTGTGTCAATAATTATTTTTATTGCTTTTGTCAACTCTTCATGAAAACCTGATTTTATCATCGACCAGTTATTTTCATTGACCATCATCTCGTTAGATAACTCTAACGACCCATCAAATAAACTCATTTTAACCATCCTTTTAGTATAACGTTATACGGTGTTCTCATATTATCTTTCGTTTTATTTGACTAATATATATTTTTGCATTTAAAAAAATATGAATAGACTTGACTTTTAAAGGAAATTAAAATGGCAGAAGTAGTTGGCACTCAATGCCGTAATGTTATTTACTTAGCAAACAATGCTGCTAAGAATGCCGTCTTAAGTGAAAAGATTGGTAATAGAGAAACAGATGTACATTTAGTTAAGATTACTGATTATCTTGACGATGGCACAGTAGATAGAAAAATCAAATTAATTAAAAACTTTAAGAAAACTTTCTGGGTATGTACGCCTAAGAATAGAAATCATAAACAAAAGAAAGAGCGTTTTCCTATTTCAGAATGTGAAGAGATTCGTGTACCTAGAAAAGAGATGTTAAATGCAGCAATGAATTCTCTAGGTATTAAAAACTTTGGTCAACGTATCTCTCCTTCTGATATTCTAAGAGGCCCTTATGTTTACGGTACTGATTTAAGTTCATCTGCTGAATTAAAGTATAAGTATAATCATGGTGAGTTAGCCAGTAAGACTGAGAAGTTAGCAGACGTAGCAGCATTTGACGTGGAAACCAATATTCGTAATAAAGATAAATACGAGCATATTGAAATGGCTACTTTGTCCATGAAAGATATTGTTGTTACTGTAGTAGATATTAACTTTATCCGTGGTAAGTTTCCTAATATCTCTAAAGAGAAAGCATTAGAAACTTTATATAAATACGATGAGATTTATCTAGGTGAAGTAAACAAAGAAAGAAACATTAAACAAGAGTTTTATGTAGTGGATTCTGAAATCGAAGTCGTTAAGAAAATCTTTGAAAGAGCACATGAGATTAAGCCTGATTTCATTAGTGCTTGGAACATGGATTACGATGTACGCAGAACCATTGAGGCTTGTGAAAGAGCAGATGTTAAAGTATCTGATATATTATCCGATCCATCTATACCTCCTGCTTTTAGATTCTTTGATTATAATCCTGGTAAAGAATCAGCTTTAAGTAAAAAAGGTGTATGGAAAAACTTAGCTAACTTTGAAAAGTGGCCACAAGTCAATGTACCTGCTAGTTTCACCTTTATTGATAGCATGTGTTACTACTATAACTCTCGTAAACACAAAGGTAAATTACCTAAGTATTCATTGGATTATATTTTGTCTATTGAATTTCCTGATGAGATTAAACCTGGGATGTCTGAAAAAGAAATTGCTAGGGCTAATCGAAACAGTAAGATTCGCAAGTTAAAATTTGACGAAAGTAGTCATTTAATTGGTACAGTGGATTGGCATATTTTCATGCAAAGTAATTATCCATTTGAATATGTTATCTATAATAAATTCGACTGTATTGCATTAGAATATTTAGATGAACAAACCATGGATATTTCACACAGCGTAGTATCAGCATGTGAATCTAGTGATTATAAAGACTTTGATTCTGAACCTAAACGATTAGCAGATGATATGCATTGGTTTAATCTAGAAAGAGGTTATGCTTATGGTACAGGTGGCGCAAATAATGAAATACCATTAGACAGTGAGTTAATTGGTCGTGATGATTGGATTATTACATTGAGAGCAGATTTATTAATTGCTGAAGGTAATAATCTATTTGAAGATGCTCGTGGTTTAAAAACATTAGTATTTAGAGACAATGCCGACATTGACGTAACCTCTAGTTATCCAAATGGCAATAGTGCCCTAAATACTTCTCGTGAAACCATGACTAAAGAGTTAATCAGTATTGACAATGTAGATGAAAGATGGAGACGACAAAGTGGTATTAACATGAGTGGTGGGTTTGTTAATGCTGTAGAAATATCTTGTCAATTGTTTAATGCACCGACTATGGTTAATATGCTAGAAGAATATAGAAGACAAAAAAATAACTAAAAAAAATAGACTAGGGTAACATCACCCTAGTCTATTAGTGTTTATTCTTTAGTCATTCAGCATTCTGTTAAGCTTAAGCATATTTTCATTGATAAACTTCAAACGAACTTTATCAACAATCATTTTATCACCTTGTTCTTTTAGTTCATTGTGTCGTTTTTCAGCAGCACGATATACACTACCATCGTCAGTATAAGCGTACCAGAAATCAAACCCATCGTACATTTTAACGTATTCTTTTTCTACGTCAGTTAATACGAAGTTTTCTAAAGTATAATTTTCCATTTTAGTTTCCTTTATAAAAGATTAAGAGACAATTCTCAATTTAATAGTATAGACCTAAATTAAATTAAATAATTATTTAGCTTCTTTACTATGAAAGGAAAAAAGAAAGACACTGTTAGTAGCAATGTCTTTCTTTGATTTGCAATAACAACTATTACTTTTAGTCTAGATAGTAATAATTCTTGTTAGCCCAAGAATCTTCTTAATTTGAAGAGTTTGGATAAGATAGCTTGAATCCATTATTTTCACATCCTTTCTACGACATGTGTAACCCTCTATTCCTGTTAGTGCAGGAGTAGAGGATTGTCGTTTTATACTGTTTTTATTAATAAAAATAAACATAATGTTATTACTACTAGACTACCCAATAGGTAGTCTAGTAGTATAGTCTTTTTATCGAAGTTCTTTTTGTAGTTTATCTACTAATGTAGAAACCGTATCTTTAATTCTTTGGTTAGAGCAATTGTTGATTTTCAAAATCTGGTTAATCTGTTTTGTACAAACACCAATTATCTTGCCCATTGCCATGTAATCGACATATGTATTACTACGTGCAATATAGATATCTGTAAACTCAATACCTTTTTCATGGTCTTCGTAGATATCTACTACTGAATTAAAATGTTTAAACGAAGTACGAATAGGAATAGGTGTAACAGCCATACTGTGGTAAACATAAACACGAATTTGTTTACTATAAGGCATCTTAGTACCACGGTAAGATTTGCTTGTTACAAAAAGTTCCCCATTATTGCTAATTTCGTATAACATATCAATTGTAGGTGAAATACGTTTATCAATATTGCGAAAAACTGGAATTTCATTTTTAGGTTGTTTCACTTTAAATTTCCCTATGGTTTTTTGAGTAAGTAACATTTGTCGATTCCCTGAGTTAGAAATAAGTTATGTTAAAATGTTGTCATATCTTATATCTTTTACAGGGTGCATTTTGCCTTTAAAGATACGGGTTCTTTTGGCTATATCATAATTACGGTGAGATGGAATATTATCGCAAACTAAATAAACGAAACTATGCTCTACATCTTGAGGTAATTTACGTAAACGACCAGCAATCTGTAGATTGGTTTGTGTAGAGTTAATCGCATTAGTCATGATAACCGTAGCCAGTTCTGGAATATCATGTCCAGTACCTGCACCTAATACCGTAGATACGCAAATATCACTAGTATATAGGTTATCTACCACATCATCTTCAACATAACTGGTTACTTTCTTATTAGGGTATAATTCAGATAGATACTTAGATAAGTCTTTTGCCATCTTAATCGTACCTACTGTAATTAGTAATTTAAAGTTTGGATTAATTTCATATTTAGGAAAATGAATGTCTTCGATAATTGAAACAATCATGTTATAATATTGCTTCAATAATGTTTTCTTTTTCATGAGTGATTTCTCAAATGTTGTTTGAGAATATCCTCTAAAACCTTCAACACGAATACCATTTAAACTACCTAACTTATATTTAAATGCTATAGGTTGAATATAAGATACATGTACTTTTTGTACGTATCGTCTTTCTACAGGGAAAAGTAGTTTAGACATTCTATCTACGAATTTATCATCTGCTACTGGTGTAGCTGATAAACCAAATACTCTTCTAGCACCTAAGTAAGAAACAAACTTACAGTTTAAGTGATGGTCAAAGTGAGCTTCATCAATTACTAAATCATTCACACCTAATAATATTGGAAATTCCTGTGGTGTACAGTTAAACCCTAAGTCTTTAAATTCCTCTAAACTATATTCTTCGTAATATTTAATAAAATTCATCAAAGTCTTAGAAGAAATTAAAACTGCTTTATAAGGATTTCTATTTTCTGTTAAACAGATATTGATAAATGATTTTAATTCATCTGAACCTTGAATACGAATTAAGTCTTTCTTTAAATCAATATCGTAAGTTTTATAGAAGTCTTTAATCCAACCACTATCTTGGTTTTTACCTAAGTATTGTGGTCGCATGATACCGACAAATCTTTCTCTCATTTTTTCAATAACGAACATCGAAATAAGACTTTTACCTTGTCCTGTTTGTAAGTGTCCTAATACACAACCTGTATCAAACCCTAACAAAAAATCAATGACATCTTGTTGTTCGCCACGTGGATTCCATCCTTCTTTAATAGTAGGATAGTAATCATCCACAATGTTGTCAATATCTTTATATTCTATTTGAAAATCAATTCCTTCTTTGTATCGGAACATTTTCAAGTGGCCGATTAAATCATTTAACATAGTACGCATGATTCTTACTTCGCGTCTATCGTTAGTAAAAAATACATACCCAGCCATGGGTATACGCACTTTCTTTCTTTGTCTTTTATCGTAGTATTCGCTCCATCGCATGTAATTTCTAGCGAAAGAACGAAGCTGTGTAATGTCATCCGGATTTCTAGGATATATAATAACCTGTAACGGATAGACTTCAATCTTCATGGGTGTCATGTGTTATTCTCCATAGAGGTGTATAACCACCACCCCTATGGAGGAAGGGGTGGTGTTATTTTAACGTTTATTCAATAGGTCATTATAGGTATATTCAGGTTGCTCTAATAGATTAAAGTATTCCAAGTTCATTTGTTCTGGAACAAAGAATTCATCCATAGGACAATCTGACCTATTAGTGTGGATATAAGAATTAGGACTAGCCAGTGTTCTACCTTGTTTTTCATAAGAAAGAGCACCAGACAAACTACGACCCCAAATTAATTGGTCCATCGTACCCACGCCATGACCTGTATGTGGCTTAGGTAACGAGAAGTCCTTATTCACAATATCCGTACCTAGCATAGTATATGCTAATACCTGAAGAATTGATAGATTAATACCCAGTTTACTATTAACTGCATCTGATAGTTCCATTAAGAACATTTCAGGTGTTACAGAAATAGCACGCTGTTTAATTTCTTTAACTGAAGACTTAATCATCTTTTCCAATCCTTTTGCATATTTATACATATCGGATTGTTTTGGTGTGATTTCAATAATTGGTCGATTAGTATCGAAATTAATCATTTCAATTTCTACCATACCATCATCGGTAATTACCCAACCATTGTCTTTCATGTATTTCAATGTTTCCATAGACAGATAACCCACATCTGTTACTGGAACAACATCAATAATCTCTTCAGTTACAGAACCATCTTTTGCGGTAAACAGAAGTTTAATACGATTGATGTGTGAAGTACGTCTTGCTGACAATACACCTACATCACGTACATTACTAATATCAGAAATACCGTCAATAGCTTCTTCGGAAATAATTAATTTGATTGAAGTAAAGTTCTTCTTAAGGTCATCTTTCAAACCTGCGGCCAAACCATCCTTCATGATTTTCATGAATTTCAGTATATGTTCAGTCAATTCAATCAAAGCACCAATAGCTGAAGAAGTATGGTGTTTTGTAGACAATACCAATTGCGTAATGATTTGTGTAAACGAAATAATAGCAAAGTGTCCTACATTACGATATTTTGGTACACTGCGTGAAGCTTGACCAAAACATGTAGAACATACACCTTGTGGGTCAGAATGCTGACAACCAAAGATAGTTCTTACTTTAATTCGTTTACCAATTAAATGGTGGTCATCTTTCTTAATAGGTTTTAAGATAGGTTGTAATACACCATTTACTTCTACTTCATCAGCAACATAGTACATACCTTCTAAGAATTCCAAATCAGAAATCACATAACCATCTCGGTTATCACGTACCTGGAATTCAAAATAGTATTTAGAACCACAATCACCAAAATGTAAGTTTCTCAATTCCATGCCAATGAACTGTACACGACGAGAAAAATACTCTGTAAACTTCAGTGGAGCAGATTGGTTATTCAGAGACATTGCAGCTGTACGTGATTCAATCAATCTATCGTACAATCTGTGGAAACCATCCATATAGCCATCTTGAATAGGTTCGTTAAAGATATCAGAGTTAATATCAGTTACAGAACCACGTGGGCCAAAACATTGCATCAGTTGCGGAATCTTAATTACACTTGAGCGCATCATGATGGAAATGTTATTGTACTTATGTCTTTCTGAAGTCATTACCTTTTGTTTACGCTTATAGATACTGGCAATGTAATGCGGGTCTTTTACCGTATTAGCGTTAACTGGATAATCCTTCTTAATCTTAATAATTTCAGGGTCAAATTCAATATCTAAGATGTCTTCAATATTCATCGACATATGGTATTTTGCACGATGAATTTGTACATCATTAAAGATATCGTTAAATGCCCTCATGTATTCTTCCCATACTTCAGACTGTAAAGCCCATGCTTGTTCATTGGTATCCATTGGATAGATATCAAATACACTGTTTACAATCTTAGAAAGAAATAAACGAAACGACGTTGGTGTAAAAGAGAGTTCGTCTTTCATGTAAGATGAAATGAAATGCTCTTTAGTGATTGGGACGTTGGGAAACTTCTTAATGATTTCCCATCCGTATCGTGAGATAGCAACTTGTGTCCCTGTTGTATCGATTACTTCACCATCGTCAAACTCTAGTTTAAACTTACCGACAAAGTTCTCTAACACATCTACTGGACTTGCATCTAGTATTTTCCTTGCAGCTAATTGCATGTTGTTTTCCTTTATAAAATAACAGGTCTAACATATTGATAATATATATCAGACCTATTATTCATTTTAGTCGTTATCGTTGCTTTCAGTTTCACCTGAATCGGAATCATCAGAATCATTTGATTCGTCTGAATTTCCATCCAAGTCTACTTCTTTATCATCATCTTCATCGCTTGATTGATTGCTTTGATTTCTACCTACCTTAGTTTTAGGTTGGTCTTCATCACTCTCATCAATTTCCATACAGATTGCACCTGTAATAGGATCGATTTTAGACAATACTTGTTGACTTGGGTCAAATGGAGCATACACCATCTTCGTACCATTTGTTTGAATGAAATGGCGAAGAATTTGTAATGGTCTATTTGCACCAATATTAATCTCATTAGGATTAATCACATCGTCGATATCTGTTGGTCTGTCTGTTGTATAAATCGTAGTTAAGATTTTATCAACAGTCTCTGGATTATTAGAGCGGTCGTGTAGAACTGCTGCTAAACCAGAAGGGCCACTACCTACCAACAAACGACCTTCAGACTCACCTGGGAATTTAGTAGCCTGTTTACGGATTTGTTGTGTAGTTTTATCTTTAGATGTTAATGGAACAATAATACCATTTGGTTGTGTTGCAGCTGTAGATACTGCCGCTGCATCATCACCAATCTTCTCAAGACAGATATAGTATTGTGGGCCAATACGCTGTGGTGTCGCTGTATCTTCAAAACATTGTTTATGTGGATTCCAGAATCTTAAGCAATGCGGGTCTGATAAGAAACCTTCTTCTTTTAATATTTTAAACACTTGTAACATACGACGATTATTACCATGAGGCATCCAGATAATGGGTGTCTCGTGAATCATGTGGTATAAATCTACTGTCTTCTCTTGGAATGACATGGATTTATAAAAGTCGTAATGTTTATTTGAACAGATTTCGTAGAATCTTTCCAAACGTGCGAAGATAAGCTCAAGCACATCACGTGGAAGACGAATCACTTTATCACGTAGATTAGGTGTAGACTCATTTAGGTTAACTGTATTACACACCCATTGTTTCAATTCCAGCATGGCTGCTTTTAAGCTAACTTCGTAAGTTTGACCTTGGTTCATTCGGTTAAAAGTAGAGTTTACACCAATACAAATATCTGCACGAATACCTGTGATAGGGTCAAATGGCATTTGAGATGGTTCTACTGTAACCACATCTGCAATCACACCTTTATTACCATGTAAGCCTGTGATTTTAAAACCTGGCCCTACTTCTTTCGTGTATTCTGTCGTTACGATAATAGTAATATCATCTAACTTACGATTGAAGTTTGAAACCTTTTGAATAGGTACATTACGTGTACGTTCATCGCTGGTTTGTTCATTGGTAATTGCCATACAGTGTTTAATCAGTTGGTCAAAGTCATCTGTAAACTCTGCATTACCATTAGTCTTAGCCATGATTTTACGATATTCGCTAACAATGCGTTCGCAGAAATCACGATAAGCATTTGCATACTTATCCAATTGTTCCATGACTTTAGGTGCTACAGCTGTATTGGTCTTAGGTTGTTTGTATACAATGATATCAATTACACGAGCTTCTTGACCATTACCATCCAATGGTACATCTGTTACTGAATCAAAAATCCGTGTAGATTTCTTTGTAAACATGATTGGTAATAGGTCTGGACGATATTCTCGTTTTGCCATGACAATACCTGAATATGCCTGACCTGTAGGAATACAGTATTCACCAATATCTGGCATGACTTTATAGTTGTCATCATCACCATAAAGATTCAATGGGAATTCTTTTTCACCTAATTCAAATACACGTGTGGTAAATGTTTTGGTTTTAAGTAATGGTGCAACATCTTTGGCAATCAGAATCGAGTCTTCAATAGTACCTTCTAAAGAAGAATACAAAGTATTTAAATCAATACCTGGTGAATACAAACCATGTTTATCTTTTGCAGGTGTATCGTATAATACTGTTCCTTTTGGAATACTGTTACCGACACGAATTTGTTGTGCTTCTTCTGTTGGTTTATATTCAAAACCAAACTTAGGATGTGATGAACTGAAATGTGTGATATCGATAATACCAAATAATGGTCGGGAACCTTCATCGAATGTTTGATAGATAACGACTTGTTGTGGGTTCAATTGAATACCGTTATGTTGGGACGGAATATAACGGTTTACAATCGAAAATACTACCATGTTATGGGGTGTGGTAATGGAATTAGAGAATCTACCATACTCTATATCCGCACCAGTTTGAATCATATTCGGCTTACACCCACTAATCACATAGTGTTGTGAAATGGCGTTTGCCTGCATTTGACCACGTGATGAAGACGTGTATTCGCTAAACGGATTAAAGGCTGTCGCGCCAATTAACCGTATATCGTTTTCATTATAGACTGTTTCAATTTGTTCAGTCATTTTGGTTTCCTTTTATAAGTGCTTCACTATACTAAAAGATAGAATAATACTATTCTATTTCTTCCAATTTAATAATATATACCTGAAAGGTTTTACAAATGGCATCATCATTACTTGATTCTACATTCGATGATGGCGATTACGTATCTGAAAGTTTTAAAACCGTATTAGAGGACCATTTATCTATCTTAAGTGATCCTAAAAATATTGAGGAATTTAAAACAATCTCTCCTATTGACGCAAATCGCTTTGAATACGATTTCTACGGCTTGTTAAGAAACTTAGCTGTACCAGTGCAACATCACTGGATTACAATGAGAATTAATGGTTATTCATCACCTACTGAATATAAAAAAGATAAGCTAACAATTAAGATTCCTCGTTCTGAATTAATTAATAGTTTACTTTCTTACCATAATCAAATTGTAAAACGGACAGCTAGTTAAATAGAACTACTCCTAGATAATATCATGTTAAAAAAATATATAGTAATCTAGATACACTACCAAATGGTAGTGTATCTAGTTATTACTATTTATCGTTTACTTATCGTTTACGAGTACCAAACAATGAAGCAGAACCATTACGGTTAAAATAGTTGTTATAATTGGTAGTACCACCATTATAACCACGATTAACATTATAACCATAACCATTATTGTTGTTTACATTCACTGTGTGTGATTGTCCAGGAACATATCCGTTAACTGCTGCTGGTGCAACGAATTGTCGGTAATGGTTATTAATCTGATTCTGACGATGCGCTTGGAAACCACTGTATTGACCATTGTTTGGTTGATACTGTTGTACTGGTTCTGGGCGACGTAAGAATTGATTACCTACTGATTGTGCTTGTTGAGCTGGCTGATATTGTTGTACATATTGTACAGGTTCTTGACGTTGTAAGAACTGGTTACCTGCTTGATGAGGCTGAGCTACAGGTGTAGCTACTGCCTGTGTAGGTTGAGTTTGTACAGTTTGAGCTTGTACAGGTTGTGTTACAGCAGGTTGAGCTACAGGTGCTGCTGGAGGTACACTAGCTGGATGACCACTTACCTGTTCTGTAACTGCACCGTATTTACTACGAGAAGGAGTTTCTTGTTTCACTTCTTCTTTAGTTACAGCTGCAACACCTTCATTACCATCTTGCAAAGGAATCAACAAATATTCTTTACGCCAATCACGTACTGTAAAGTTACCTGTTTCTGTTTCTTTTACCAATTCTTCCAACCAAGCAATATCGATATGGGTGACTTCATGACACTCTTTCGATACTTCTTTGGCATGAACCATACCTTTACCAGTATAGAACATATCAGAAATGGCATTCAGTCGTTTAGGCAATGTCAACAATGAGCGAACAAATGCTTCGCAATATGGTGCATCAGTAGCATCTGATGAACTATAGAACTCGTGGTTCTTTTCATCGATGTTACCAAAGAATGCACGGCACAAGTTTTCATATGTTTTCAAATCACCTTTACGAACAGATACACCTAAAATCTTAGGAGTAGCTTGAGTGCCTTTATTCACTTGTTCAATACAAGTCATTACTTCTTCCAGTAATGGTGATGACCAAATCGCTGCACGTGAATGTGTTTTACCACCCCAATTTACACCTTTACGTAGAGAAAGATATACTGGAGTATTACGGGATTTACGACTAGCCAGATTATTAATAATCTTATCAAAGTCTTTCACAAACCGTTCATCTACTTTACCGATAGAACTGATAAACTTACGTTGTTCTACAGTTAAGTCACTATGGTTTACTGTGCCAGATGAGATAGCTACGATATCACTCATCAGTGCAGAAACAGAAGCACCATAAGAATGATTCAATTCACGACGTACAAATGACATCACACGTGATTCACCACGCACCAAGTTTTCTTGGAATGGGTGGAAGAATACGAAATTCATGACATCAGGTGAAGTCATGTTTTCACGTGTAGGCAATACCAAGTATCGAGTTTCACCTTCAATCTCTATTGATACTGGTAGTTCTTTACCAAATTTCTTACGAACACGACCATTTTCATCTACAACATAACCGCAAGTAGTTAAGAGTGCGTCGTAGACATCTAACATATTAAATTTCATTTGATTTCCTTTTATAGAAAAAGAGGTAGTGTGTACTACCTCCTATAGATTAATAGACATTACCTGTATTGGCAATACCTGGGTTATATCCAGATTGCATATGGTCAAATACATCACCCATACCACCACTATATCCAGTGATACCACTTGCACCAATAACGGTTTCTTCAACCAAATCCATTACTGTACCAATATCACGAGAATTGTTACGATACACTTTGGCATTGGTTGTAATCATTGGTGAAAGTGCAGAGTCTGCAAATGAAGGGAAGATGTAAATTTCTTCTGGTCGACCCTCGAATGAAATAGTAATACTGATATCAGCATTCATTTCAGCAGATACATGGATAGAATAACCAATCTCACCACCTTGAGACAACACCATACCCAATTCTTCACCAATGATATTCTCAAGAGAACCAATGATGTTATTAAAGTTGATGTTTTCTACAAAACCACTGATATTAGAAATCATTGTAGAACTTGAATTAGAACCAAATCCACCGTGATTTACAATCATGTTTGTTGATGAGAATTCCAACATACGCAATGAGTAATTCAACATCAAAGTTGTTACCATGTTAGAAGCAACTAATGCCATTTGGGTTTCCAGTGTAGGGGAATCCCAAGGAGCGCTGTATTCCGTAGTATGGTAGCCACTATCAAACACATCTACTTTATCATCAATGTTTGGGTCAAGTGCTTGCAGCCATTTATAATCAAATGTAGAGCTAGAACCACCCATGGTAGAGATAGATGTCAGAATCTTGGTTTGTGTAATGCTTGGGTCAGCACACGCACCACGTGCTTGGTTATACACATCATCAGAGCTATAATTGCCTGAATTAGCAAATAACTTCGCTTGGTCGCTGTAAGACTCAATAATTTTTGAAGTGATTGCAGTAGGTGAATTAAACTTACGGTAAGACAATGTAGGATAACCACTTACTGATTTATAGTCACTACGGATAGTCGTAACGCCATTATTATCAGGAATATCGGTAATACCGTCTACACTATTAATCTTACCTGATTGAATCAAATTCATCGGAGTCATCTTCATTGCATTTTGGTTATGGTAAGTTCCTGTACCTAAACCACCACCAAATACAGAGAATGAATCTTTAATTACCGGAATAGCAAAGTTATTCAAATAACGTGTACCGATGGTTGATACAGAATTAATATAGAATACTGTATCTGGTGCAATGATGACATCTTCTGTATTTTGTACATAACGATTAGTGCGTGCTACGTCAAATCGGTCAGTATAACCTGTTACCAATTCTGTCGTTTCAATATTACCAGAAGTAGTACGGATTTGCATCATGAATACAAAGCGGGCTTCATTCCAACCAAATGGAATAGCTACTGCATTGGGTGCTACATTTTCTGCAAATGATAGTGATTCTGGACGAGATGTAGGTAAGATAAAACTAGCTGTTGTCTTAGCAATCACTGAACCTGGAATCTTACCATTGAAGTTACGAATCATGTTACCAATTTCAGCAACAGTATCACCTGTCATTGTAGTAACATTCGGACGTAGATATTGGTCTTGGTACCCTGCTACCTTAATAAGATTAAGATAATCTACTGTTATTGGTGTGTTACGATGCGAACCAATAAATGTATTAGCCATTTTGAAACTCCATTATATAAATCAATTAAATTCATCTTGAACAAATTCTTGTTCAGACTCAACTACCAACATCAATTCACCAATCTTATTACGAATGTCTGAAGGTAGAATCAAACGCTTCTCACGTGTAACCAGGTTAGATTGTTCTAACCATTTCTCTGGTAAGGTTAATAACCAGTTATATTCAAACAATCCTTTATGGATTAATTCAATACAA
>ENA-OWMB01000003-OWMB01000003.1-metagenome-genome-assembly--contig:-NODE-3-length-111719-cov-35.539144_pt1 | contig 111719 bp, 128 predicted proteins | sample MGYA00245353_ERZ651112 | MGnify/ENA primary metagenome ERZ651112 (study PRJEB26857, sample SAMEA4031773) | metagenome | biome: human; feature: oral; material: saliva | place: Philippines | collected 2014...
CTTCTAATTTCCCATGTAGGTCAAAAATTTCGCGTTTTAATTCATTGTGGTTTTTGTCATAAGTAAAATCTGCTCGTCCATTATTAAAAGACGTGTTATTTACAAAGTTACCATTTTCTAGATAACGATAAGTTTCGCAATTGCTTTCTTTTCCATTGTCATCAAAGTCACAAGCTTTGATGAGTTTATCGTCCTTGTAATGGAATTTTTGCGCATGGCCGTCAATCATCTTTGCATAATAAACGGCTTCAGAGAGGAGTTTGCCATCTTTGTCGTAAACTCTTTTGATGTAATCTTCTTGAAAATTCGGTTTTTTCGGCTTTTTGCCTACATAGGTGATTTCTAAAATGACGCCTGAACCATCGGCATTTTCTTGATAGTGGTAGAGCCTTCCATGAGTCTCTTTATAGATATCGTAACGAATTTCTTCTAATCGATTGTTTTGATCATATCGATAATTCGCCGTCGTTTTATCGGAAAATTCAGATTCTTGGGTAATCTCTTCAGTTTTAATTAAAAAGCCTTGTTCGTTATAAAATTGACGAACATCGTTCGTGACCACTTCTCCTTCTACTGCATCAGGATTATCTTCCGAATGTGAAATAACAGATTTCACTTTGCCTTGTAAGTGATTTGCTTGCCAATCAGTTTGAACAGGGAAAAGTGCGAAAGCAGAGGCAGAAAGGCTGGCGAGAAGGGCAGTAAGTAAAAATTTATGCATAGTCGTTCCTTTTATCACAAGCGGTCGGATTTAATAAATGTTTTGCAAAAAAACGCTGAAAAATAACCGCTTGTTTAAGTTGGGTAAATAGTTGATTTAAATGTTATACTAATTTTAATAGGTTTCAAAGTGCAGTGAAATAATCTCGCTTTTTTATAAGGCAAACAGATTAAAAATGTATTCAAAAAAGTGAAAGTTTAGCGCTATCGGTTAGAAAAACATCATACACAGATATATTGATTAAGAGAGATATTAGGATGCAAAGGTTAAAGACATCATTGAAAAGATTTTTATGGGTAATTGGCATATTGTTTGGCGTTGTTTATCTGTTATTCATTTTGAGTTATTTCGTATTTTTTGTTTGGCTTCCTTCGCGCTCACATGAAGGGGAACTTCGAGCAGTTCAATCAAAAGATAAACCCTATTTAGCAGGTGTTGAGGCGTTACCTCAAAATGCGTTAATTTATATCTCAGAAGATACTGCTGCTCCAGAATTATTGATTGCCGAAGAAAATAATTATTTTCGTTGGGGCGGTTTTTCGTTAAATAAATTAGGATTAAATCGTGATATGGTAGCAATCAATGATTCGAATATGCGATTTGTTGAACCAGCTAACTATGAAACTGCGCCTAATATGCCCGAAACATACGTTATTAACGGACAACCGTGTTTAACTAAAGGGGGATTTAAGTTTTTAAGAACCAGCGGTAAACGCCCGTCAATGCATTATTCAGATTTTACTTTAGTGGCGTGTGATATCGCTGAAGGTGAAGTGATTTTGCCTAACTTCCGTTTAAATGGCGAAATGGTATCGTATCAAAATCGAGAACTCAGTTATACAGGCTTGTGGAGCAAGGATGGGTTAATTAGTCTGGCGGCGCCTAAAGCCTACAGTTATGACGGCGGTTTTACGACACCAAGATTGCAAATTCCGTTAGCAAACGATGAGGATACGCTTCAGATTTTAACCTATTTTACGGATCTGAAAAATCAAGCCAAAGCAATTTTAGCGATTTATAACATGTATGGTAATGGCATTAACAGCCAAGAAGATTTTGTGCTAGGGCAATGTCGTTATAATAAGCTCAGTACAAGTATTCTAATTACCGAGCTAACAGAAAAAAACGCACGTTGGCATTTTGAAAGTGATGATAAACAACATCCCATTTCAAAGGAATGTAAAATACAAGTATTGCCCCTTCAGTTAGTGAAAGATCCAGATTTTAATAGAGGAAATTGATGGAAAACATGAAAAATCACCCTTTAGTTGTCGCACTTAGCATTGTGCTTGGATGCGTAGTGGTATTTGGCGTGGCAATTTCTTGGAATAAACGCCAACAATATAAATATGAAGATGTGAGTTTGCAGGTAAAAGCATTGACTCAAGAAGAAATAGATTACTTCACAAAAGAAGGTATTGCGAATATCCCCGTAGGGACAATGCGATCAAGTTATCCTGATTCGGATAAAATTGATAATATTTTTATTCCAGAGGAAGGTGATCTTGGTTATTTTTCATGGGGGCCTTTTAAGTTAGATCGTTTTTCTCTGTATCTAGCGGATAGTCAGTCAATTATGCCTAAAGGAATTGTTGGTGCCGCCACTTTACCAGAGATTTTTGAAATAGATGGGCAAAGTTGTTTAACGGAAGGTTTGACCTTTGAGCGAAAAGCAGAGGCACAAGAAACTAGCATTCACTTTGAAGATTATGAGTTACTTGTCTGCTCTGTGAAAAATCAAACCATCAATACCCCACAAGGGAAATGGCAGATTGCTAAAAATGAACCAATAAGAATGCAGCGTAATTATCAGGGGGATCCACTTGAATCAATGCTCTCAGACAAAGCTGCGAGTTTTGAATATAGTATTGATCCAACGTTGCAAGATAAATCTGATATATCACTTCATTTCCCAAATTCTCCTGAATTAGATGGCGCGATACAAATTCAAAGTCTTTATACCGACAGCGAATTAAATTTGTTAGAAATGAAAGGCGAAATCAGTTTGCATGAACAGAAAGAATTTAAAATTGGGCAGTGTGATTATAGCAATTTTATTGAGGTAAGATTGGCGAATTTCACACCGAAAACGCTTGAGTTGCATGTGGTGAATTATCCAGAAGAAGGTCAAGGATTGGCTGATAAGTGTACAAAGCATGTTATGCCATATCAGTTAGTGAAATAGCTAGTTCGCAACATCAATTGGGAAATTTTTAGGAAAAAATGACCGCTTGTAAATAAGACGGCTTGATTGAGAGACCCAAGCCGTCTTATTCTTTTTTAGACCCAAAAGGATTTTAACCAATATAGCCATTTTTCACCGAAGAAGTAGAAGAGTAGCCCAAAAGCAATAATGGTTAAGCCAATCCATTTTGCGGGCGAAATAGCCTGAGTTGGCATACCGATAAGCCCAAAATAGTCAATCGTGGTGGATGAAATCAGTTGCCCAATGATAATGAAAAATAGCATGACACTAATGCCTAATTTGGGCGCTAATAATACGGTAGTAAATACCGCAAAAGCACCAAGAATACCACCTAAAAATTTCCAAGCAGGTTGTTGTGGTAATGCGCTTAAATGTTGCCAAAGATCCGTTTTCCACCAAGCAATGACAAATAAGAAAAGGGTGCCAACAGCAAAAGAGATGAGAGCTGCAATAATGGCTTCATCACCCATAGATTTGGCTAGTTGGCTGTTAATCGCTGCTTGCGTGGCAAGGCCTAGTCCAGCAAAAAAGGCAATAAGTAGATAAATAAAATACATACAAACTCCTGTAAGATGCCGGCATTATATCGCCAATCAGCGAGTAGATAAAATGAATAAAAAAATGACGGGCTTGCACCCGTCATTCTACTTTTCAAATTTAGTTAGCTTTCTCAACAGAGAAGACTTCTACTTCAGCTTTTTCAAAAGCTTCATTATCTAATTTACCAGTAATGCGAATTTTGTCGTTTTCGCTTACATTTAAACCATTCCAAACGCGGTTTTTAATTTCCACTTTAATACGCGCAGTACCGTCTGTGAAAATGTATTCGTCGTTATCGATTTGTTGGGTGATGTTACCAACTAAAGTGACCACGCTGTTATCAGCAGCCGATAATGCTTGTTTAACACTCATTGTTTGTGCAGCAGTTTTAGCTTGAAAACCACCTTGATTGTTATTAGCGTTACCATTAAAACCTGCAAAAGCTGAAGTTGATGCGAAAGCTAGTAAAGTAGTAAATACGATTTTTTTCATGTTGATTTCCTCAAATAGATTAAGTTAAATTAAGTTTCTCCGCAAGTTTGCGTTGGGTGTATTAAACCAAAGAAATCTTAAAGAATTCTTAATTTCTAGATTTTTTGCTAAAAAAGTAAAATTTTGATGAAAAGCAACCGCTTGTAAGGGAGGGGAAATAAGGTGGGGCGTTACCAGCGACCCTCGGCACACAGAAAATTTAACCCAGACTGCTTTCTTCCGAACCTGATCAAGTAAGCTAAACCCTGTTGCGAGGAACCAATAACGCCCCATAGGATTATATCGTTAACAACGATATAAGGCTTGCTATTATAGGGGGTTAAGTTAAAAAGGCAAGCGTTAAATCAGAAAATCGAGCAAATCCAAGTGGGGGCAATAGAGAGGTCGGAAGTCTGACTATAAGAAATACTATATCGTTAGCTAGCAATAAGGCTTATAATGGATTCGTGATTTGGCAAGTGCCAACGCTAAATCACATTGAATTTTTATTCATATTTCCTTATTGGCTAGTCATAGATGACTAGCCCTTTTTTTGGTTGCGATTTATCGTTTAACTAATAATGCAACGGCTTCACACGCAATACCTTCACTTCTACCTGTAAAACCTAATTTCTCAGTTGTTGTTGCTTTTACATTGACTTGACTCATATCACATTGCAAATCTTCTGCAATCGCTTGGCGCATTTGATCGATATAAGGACGCATTTTAGGTGCTTGCGCAATAATAGTAACATCTACATTGCCCACTTTATACCCAGTGGCTAGCACTTGACGGTAGGCCTCAATCAATAATTTACGGCTGTCGGCATTTTTATATTGCATATCTGTGTCTGGGAATAACTTGCCAATATCACCTAAAGCTACGGCACCTAATAGGGCATCAGTCAGTGCATGTAAGGCAACGTCTCCATCGCTATGGGCAATAAAGCCAGTATGATAAGGCACTTCAACGCCACCAATAATAAGTGGGCGGTCTTCGCCGAAAGCATGTACGTCAAAACCGTGTCCAATTCTGATCATGAATTATTCTCCGTTTGATGAGTTAAATAGAATTCCGCCAAAGCTAAATCTTCAGGGCGGGTAATTTTGAGATTATCACTACGTCCAGCAACTAATGTAGGATGAAAGCCTGCAAATTCCATAGCAGACGCTTCATCAGTAATGGTTGCATTGGCTAAAAATGCTGCTTCTAGTGCTTCGGTTAATGGTTTTGCAGGAAAAAACTGTGGCGTCAGTGCGTGCCAAAGTGTTTCTCTATCTTCGGTATGTGAGATTTGCAAACCATTTGCACGTTTAATGGTATCTATCGCAGGCGTGGCTAAAATCGCGCCTTGCTCATCGTTGATTTGCAAAAGGTTATCTAAATCAGACCGCTTGAGGCAAGGTCTTGCCGCATCATGTACTAATGCCCAATCATTGGTGGATAGGCATTTTAGTGCGTTATAAACCGATTTTGCACGAGTTTCGCCACCAAAAACCACTTTTATCTTTTCTGATTTAAGTAAGTCAATTTCTTGATAATAAGGATCTTCGGGGGAGACGGCTACAATCACTTTGCTAATTTCAGGATGTGATAAAAAAATATCTAGCGTATGTTCGAGAATAGTTTTGTTTAATAATCGAAGATATTGTTTTGGACGATCTGCCTTCATTCGGCTACCAACGCCAGATGCTGGAATAATGGCGACAATGTTACGAGTATTCATAAATTAGTTCTGTTTAGGGACAATACGATAGAAGACTTCGTCTTGTTTGACCATTTCACGTTCAAGGCGAGCGCGTTCTTCTAGTGCATTTACACCCGTTTTTAAGTCATGAATTTCTGCTTCAATTAAATTATTACGGGCCGTTAATTTTTCATTTTCTGCTTTTAATGTCGCGACAGTGGTTTTCATTTCTTGATATTCTAGCCAACCATTTTTGCCAAACCAAAAGCTATATTGGAAAAAGGCTAATAAACCGATAAAAAAAACAATAAGTAAACGCATATTCTTCTCTAAATAATGATTTGTAAGCGGTCAAATTTTACCGTGAATTTGCAAAAAGCAAACCTTTCATTTGTAAATTTAAGCAGATTGGGCAAGTGCTTGGCGAATCATTGGTTCAAAAAAGTCGTAATCAACCAAGAAGGCATCGTGTCCAAATGTTGAGTGAAATTCGGAATAATGTACATTGACACCGGCTTCTTCCAAGGCTTGTTTACTTTTATGCAAATCGACTTGTTTAAAGAGCTGATCGCTAGTCACGCCAACTAAAGTATAATTTGCTTTAATGCGAGAAAGTGCAGCTTTTTCGTTAGCATAACCAAGGCTAGGTTCATAAAGATCTAATGCGCGGAGTAATCTTAAGTAAGTATTGGCATCAAAGCGATCTAAGAATTTTAACCCTTGATAGCTTAGATAAGATTCTACTTGGAAATAGTCGCCCCAAATAGCGGATTGCTGTTTCATTTCTCGCCCAAATGCACGAGCAAGCTGTACGTCTGTACGATAAGTCAGCATTCCTAACATACGTGCAATTTTTAAGCCATTGTCTGGTGATTGCCCTTCATAATAATCGCCCTGATTAAAATAAGGGTCATTGATAATAGCTTGGCGCATCACGTGATTAAAACCAATAGCTTCCGCACTTAGCGTTAAAGAAGAGCAAAGATTGATAATGTTACTCACAAAATCGGGGTAAGAAATTGCCCATTGTGTTGCTTGCATGCCACCGAAAGAACCGCCTGCAACGCAATGTAAATGAGGAATCTCTAGTGCATCAATTAAGGCTTTTTGTACATTAACAATATCTTGTACGGTAATGATCGGAAATTGGCTACCATAAGGTTTGCCAGTTTGAGGGTTAATAGAAGCTGGCCCTGTGGTACCTTTGCATCCGCCTAATACGTTAGAGCAGATGAAAAAATATTGATTGGTATCGAAGGCTAAACCTGGCCCAATAAAATCTTGCCACCAGCCTTTATTGGCATTATCAAAATAAGGCTCAGCATCACCTGTGAGCGCATGGCATAGCAAAACAGCATTGCTTTTATCGGCATTCAGTTGACCATAAGTTTGATAAGCCACGTCAACGGGAGAAAGCGTTCCGCCTAAGGTTAGCGAGAGTGGTTTGTCTTTAAACAGAGTGAGCGTGTGAGCCATGAGTTTGTCGATACCTTTATATGCAGCAAGAGCGCTATGCCATGAAAAATCTTATGCGGTAAGGTAACGAGAGAACGAACCATTGTCAAGAAATTTTAGACGTCTAAACGTCTAGCATTCTAATTTTAAGCTTGTAATTTTAAAAATGATCGTTATGCTAATTGATCTAACGACAATGAAGTCTATTGACTCCCTTGATTTTAACGCATGACTGAGAGAAAAAAACGATTTCAAATTTTGCCGGAATTTATCCAGTGGTTAAAGCGTACAAGGCTACTACAACGGATAATAAAATGGGTAATAGGGCTAAATATTAGTGCGGTTATCTTGCTGTTATTAGCGGATTTTTTAACCGGTTATATCGTGCGCGATAAAATCTACACTGATATAAAAGCGCTTCCTAATTATGAAAATGCGCTAGTATTAGGTACTGCAAAATATTATGCGAAAGGTACACCGAATTTATATTATAAATACCGACTAGAAACAGCATTGGAATTATATAAAAAAGGAAAAGTAAAAAAATTATTATTAAGTGGCGATAATAAAACCCCTTATTATAATGAACCTAAAACGATGAGCTTAGATTTGCGCCGAATGGGAGTGCAAAATGTAGATCTTTCACAAGACTTTGCAGGTTATCGCACATTAGATTCAGTTGTTCGGGCAGCGGAGGTTTATCATCTCCAACCGTTTGTGATTATTACGCAAGAATTTCATTGTGAACGAGCATTATTTATTGCGAAAACACATAATATTGATGCTGTGTGTTTTGCTGCAAAATATCCAGAAGGGCATATTAAAGTTCGCTTGAGGGAGATTCTTGCGAGAATTGGCATGATCTGGGATTATGTTTCGGGCGTTAAGCCAGAAACCTTAGAAAAGGTTGGGGAAGCTATATTGCCAGCAACGACATCAACAAAGATTTCTGAAGACAAATAGGTCAGTAATAAAAAAAGAACAATGTATATTCAAATACATTGTTCTTTTTCATTTTTAATGATTCATTTAGAAATTAGATTGCAAATTTAGATAAATCTTTACCGACTAATTCGCGAGGGGTACGGCCTTGACCAGTCCAAGTTTTTTCGTTGCCATTGGCATCAATAAATTTGTATTTTGGCGCTAAAGGTTTACGTGGTTTACGCGTTTTTACTTCTTGTTTGCCACCTAATAATGCAACTAAATCTTCCGCTGAAATGCCATCTTTTTCTAACATTTCTTTATATTTATTTAAGCCTTCTAAGAATTTTGCATTTTCAGCTTCTTGTGCTTTGATTTCTTCACGCTTTTCGGTAACAACGGTTTGTACTTTTTCAAGTAATGCTTCAAGCTGTTCTAATGTTGCTTCACGAGCGAGTGCACGTAATGTGCGAAGATTAGAGAATTTATTTAAATCAGACATTGTATGCTCCTGTAAATAATAATTTAGATGTTATATCTAATAAGCTGGAATATATTATCTAAATCTTTTTTAAAGGTAAATACCAAATGGAGTTTATTTTTAATGTTAGCTCATCTTCAATAGAAAAATTGGTAAGTAAAAATAACAAAATTGTTTTTCTGCTTGAGAAGTTGTTTCATTTCAGGTATCTTACATCTACCTACAAATTGTAGAGGCGCAAATCCGATAAGTACTTTTTCTGAGTGGAGAACGATGAAGAAAAAGGAAAGGCGTATTTGCCGAAATCAATTAAGCGTCATCTTAATTGGTTGGGGTCGTTACCGAAAGGGACGACACTGTCGAGGCGGCAACTTGCAAAAGTTTCTCATAAATTAACCGCTTCGGAGTGCTACTGTTAGGCTGGGCTTTCCTTTTCCCCTTCCTTTTTTATTTACTTTTTGTGTAAATATTATCAGTAGAATCCTCATTTAAATTGATTTTAACATTTAGAGGTTTTATGAATTTAATCGATTATTCGAGCAGTGTTTGGTCTGTTGTACCAGCATTATTAGCGCTCGTATTAGCTATTGCTACCCGAAAAGTAATTATTTCATTAAGTGTTGGTATTGTTGTTGGGGCATTATTGCTAACTGATGGCAAAATCTTTGATTCATTATCATATTTGAAAAACACTGCAGTTTCTTTATTTTATAAAGGGGCTGAAGAGGGGCTAAATAGCAATAATATCAATATTATTTTATTCTTGGTTTTATTAGGCGTACTAACTGCATTATTAAGTGCTTCAGGGGCAAATCAAGCTTTTGCGAATTGGGCTCAAGCGCGAATTAAAGGTCGTCGTGGTGCAAAATTGATGGCAGCAAGCTTAGTTTTCGTCACTTTTATTGATGATTATTTCCATAGTCTGGCTGTAGGTGCGATTGCGCGTCCGGTCACTGATAAGTTCAAAATTTCGCGTGCAAAATTAGCGTATATTCTTGATTCGACGGCTGCACCAATGTGTGTGTTGATGCCGATTTCGAGCTGGGGTGCTTATATTATAACCTTAGTTGCTGATTTATTTGCTACGCATTCTATTACAGGATATAGCCCATTAGGTGCATTCATGACAATGAGTGCAATGAACTTATATGCGATTTTCTCTATTGTTATGGTGTTTGCTGTGGCATATTGGACAATTGATATTGGTTCTATGGCACGTTTTGAACGCTATGCACTGAATCATCAAGAAGAAAATGAAGAAGATGATACAGAAAGTAAAGGGCATGTTCGTGATTTAGTTTTACCAATTATTGCATTGATTATTGGTACAGTATCCATGATGATCCATACAGGTGCACAAGCGTTAGCGGAAGCTAATACGCCATTTAGTCTGTTAGGCGCATTTGAAAATACTACGGTTGGAATTTCATTAGTGGTTGGCGCAGTACTAAGTATTATCGTGCTTACCTGTTGCTTATTTAACAGTAAAAATCTAAGTCTAAAAGATTATTGGCGTTCTTACGGCATCGGTATCAAAATGATGTCAGGCGCAATTACGATTTTATTCTTTGCTTGGATGATCAATAGTGTGGTTAGCGATATGAAAACCGGGATGTATCTGTCTGGATTAGTTGTAGGTAGCATCTCGCCAGCATTCTTACCAGCAATTCTGTTTGTGTTAGCGTCAGCTATGGCATTCTCAACGGGAACCAGTTGGGGAACCTTTGCGATTATGTTACCAATCGGTGCTTCAATGGCAATGCACTCTGAACCCGCATTGATTATTCCATGCTTAGCAGCTGTAATGTCTGGCGCGGTTTGTGGGGATCACTGCTCACCAGTTTCAGATACAACGATTTTATCTTCAACTGGTGCGCGTTGTAACCATATGGATCATGTCACTTCTCAGTTACCTTATGCTATGTTGGTAGCATTAGCCTCTGTATTAGGTTATATCGTTGTTGGTTTTACGCAATCTTCATGGTTTGGTTTTGCGACTACTGCAGTAGTCATGGCAGTAATTCTTTTGATATTTAAATCAAAAGGTACCGAGTAGGTTCGTATCACAAGCGGTTAAAATTTCGTGAGCTTTTGCAAAAATTTATAAAAATCTCACCGCTTGCATGTATAGAAAAGCGTTGTTCTAGTCACATAGAACAACGCTTTTGTTTTTTAATTTGCAGATTGTCAGATGCATCAATCATTTACTGAGATGCCTTGACTTATCATCAACCAGTTGGAAATACATCTGATTATTTTATAGTGTGGTAATGACACATTTTCTGTATCCCTTTTCATTTTGGATCTTTATTTTGAGGTTAGTCGTAAGGGTAATTAGGAGCACCAGGGCTTTCATTTTATACTGTGGCAGTTTTACGAATGTCCGTTTAGGATGAGTATAAATGTCGTCAATGAAAATACAAGAGCAGAGAATGCAGCTACTTATCCTAAATTAAAAGCAAGTTTGGTTGGTAAAGAAATATCTGATGGGCATGCATTTTCTAAACATGTTATTAAGCAAGGAGAGTTTAAAAATGTAAATGTTTCTACTAGAGAAAATTTTGAGAAACATATTGAACATGTTATTAATAATTATACTTCCTTTAAAGAGCTATCTAATGGAAGAAGTGCATATTGGCATGAAGCTAGTGGAACAGTTGTTATTGCTAAAGATGGGGGGAATGCATTTCAGCCGAAAGATGGGAGAAAGTATTTTGATGAAAAACTAAAATAGGTACTTATATGAAAATAATAGAAAAAAACAATGACGTTGTTGTAATACGCTTATCTCAAAGAGATATTCAGTTAATTACTAGTGCTTTAGGAGAAATATCTAATGTTTTAGATGTTGAGGATTGCGAAACTAGAACTGGTTATCATTTAGATGAATTTGAAAAATTATTTTATGAATTTAATATGATAGATGATAGGTAATAGCTCGAATTGAGCTTGCTAAAACCCCGATGGCTTTAGCGTCCATACTATTGCTATTTAATATAATTTACAAGCGGTTAATTATGTTAAGTATTTTGCAAATTATAGGAAAACAGACTCGGAATATAAGATTTTCTCTAATTTGGCAGATAAACTAGGCTCTAATACTCAGGCTAAAGGACAAGTCATAATCTTTACAGAACGACCAGCTTGTCCAAGTTGCTTAGGTGTAAAAGAGCAGTTTAACAAAAATTATCCTAATATTGATGTTAAGATCTTTGATAATAATGGAAATTTGATTAAGCCTTAGGGAGGGAATAGAGTATGAGTCGAATTGATTATAAAACATTAAAACAATGGTTTTTAGATGATGCTTATATTTGGTGTCAAAGGAAGTTCTATAATGGAACCATCCATAAATGGAGTCATGATGAAAGTGATGAATGGGGAGGCGCGTTACATAGTTTTGATGGTAGCTTCAATACTGATATAGAAAATTTAATGTTATATGTTATTTATATTATATTAACAGCAGGGCGTAATCCTTGCGGTCATAAAGTAATTTTGAGTGATATAGATAAAATATTATCTCAAAATAGACTTGATGATCTTATTTCCATGTTAGAAGAAGAAAGGCAAGATTTTCTTTATGATTTAAATTTAGTTTTAAATAATAGAAAAATAATATATACCCCGCTAGTGCTAGCGTCCACACTAGTGTTATTTAATATAAGTTACAAGCAGTTAATTATGTTGAATATTTTGCAAATTTTAGTGGCAAATCAACAGCTCGTTTTGTTACGGGCAAAACACTCGTGCCATAGGAACGGGTTAGCAATCTTGCCAAAGCATTAAGCGAAGCACCTACCCCATACTGAATTGACGGCAGGTTTGGTGACTTCTACCGAACAAGCCGAAGCGGAAGGTAAAAATAGTTTTAGTACAGGCACGCTGAATGCCAAGAATCTCGATAATCATGCCAACTACAAAGGCAGCAGTGTGGGAGTAAGTACGAGTGTGGCAGCAAATTTTGAGACACCGTTGGGGGATAGAGGGTAAGTACAGAGTTCAAAAACAGTCAAAGATGAAAGCGGCAATATATCTCCCCAAAAGATAATAGAGGTGCTGGTAGTTGTATAGGGCATCAGTGTAAGCAGTATTCTGATGGCGATAAAGTGAAAATTGAAATTAAGGAGTAAATTTGAAGTACTTCAATAAATTAATCAGTATATCAAGTGAGTCTATCAATAGTATAAAGAGCGTAGATTTGCCAGTTGAGTTAAAAAAACTATATAGAGAAAAAAATGGTTTTGTGGCATTTGAAAGTACTTTCCGTATTTATGATATAGATACCCTAGTTAATATTAATAGCTTAATTCAATCAGAGCTGAGTATAGGGGGAATATTTTTTGGCGATAATGCTTTAGGTGAGGGCTTTTGTATCAAAGGTAATGGTTTTTATAGGTATGACTTTGAACTTGATGAGTTAGAGTTTATAGGGAAGGGAATAGAAGAGTTTTCTCATGCATTATTATCAAAATATAATTATTATACTGTCTATAAATTAGCTAAGGACTGGATGAAATATAATAATGCGTTGGATATACATAACATTCTTATGCCTATAATTCCGTTTTCACTAGGAGGCGAGTATTCAAACGAAAATTTAGTAGCCTATCCTAGGTATGAGGGTATAAAAATAAAAATTAAATTTTGCAAAACTATCAGTGGATATAGTGATGGCATGCAGGTGAAGCTAGATGAAGTATATAATCTAAATTCCTCTGATAGCACTAGTGTCCACACTAGTGCTATTTAATATAAGTTACAAGCGGTCAATTATGTCGAAAATTTTGCAAATTTTAGCAGTAAATCAACCGCTTGCTTTGGTATGAGTGAGAACGCCCGCACTATCAGAGGCTATGGAGCATCAGGTAGTTACTACTGAAACAGCAGAAAGTTGTTCGGGTAAATTAGAAAATCGGTTTGACAAGGAGAAAGGATTAAAAGAAATTCAGGTACAAGTTAGTGTAACTAAAGATTTTTTAGATAATGCTCAAGAAGCAAAAGATAAAATCATTGACTATTATAAAGAGCCAAAACGTAAAGAATTAAGAAAAGCGATTACTGATTATCATAATGCCAATATAGAGAATAAAGAGCAATACAAAGCCAAAATTGATGATCTTATTCAGGATATTTACGCATCAGAACATATTCGTACAGGTTTAGATTTGGCTACGGGGATTGTGGCTGGTGCGTCAAAAGTAATATCAGCAACTACATTAATTTCTGTACTTGATACGAAAAGTAGACGGGAATCGTTTAAAAACTCTTTACTTGCACCACCTATTGAAGACGCTAATAATAGGGGGAAATTATATAGCAATGTAAGACATAACTCAGGTGCATTTGATGGAATTAAACTTGGCAGTGTGCGAATGAATTATGGCATTATTTGCGGAGAGGATAACTCACGATGTGAAACGGATGAACAAGGAAATCTTAGGCAAAGGATTCTTAAATAAAAAGAGTTGCTAATATTTTGAGAAATAAATATTAGCAACTGTTTTGTCCACATGGCATAGTTTTTGACGGATTAGTAACTATTTTGTCTACTATGCCAAGTTTATATGTAACTTAGAACGGAATATCATCATCAGCGAAATTACTCACTGGCGGTTCAGCTTGCACTGGTTTTGGTGCAGATTGCGCAGGTGCTTGTGAATAGCTGTTCCCATTGCCATAATTCGTATTGCCTTGATTGTAATTGGTTGTTTGTGGTGCTTGGTTCCAACTGCCACCTCCGTTACCACCGAAATCACCAGCTTGGTTACGACCACCTAACATTTGTAGCACATCCCCTTGAATTTCTGTGGTGTAACGGTCTTGACCGTTTTGATCTTGCCATTTACGTGTTTTTAGGCGACCTTCCACATAGACTTGTGAGCCTTTACGAAGATATTGGCCTGCAACTTCCGCTTGGCGACGGTAGAACACAATACGGTGCCATTCTGTCGATTCACGGCGCTCGCCTGTGGTTTTATCTGTCCAAGTTTCACTGGTTGCTACGCTAATGTTTGCAACCGCTTCACCATTTGGCATAGTGCGCATTTCCGGATCGTTGCCTAGGTTACCAACGATGATAACTTTATTAATACCTGCCATATAACATCCTCTATGTATTAAATTATGCTTGTGAAATTTTGCGGCATTCTAGCGGTTTTCAACAGAAATTACTAGCCTAAACTGATATTTTGTACAGTTTTTATTTTTGTGTCATAATACTAGCCTTTCCATTTTAAGAGCATTGAGTGATGAAGACGATAGAAATCCGTGGCGCAAGAACCCACAACTTAAAAAATATCAATTTAACCCTACCAAGAGATAAATTTATTGTCATTACAGGGTTATCTGGTTCTGGGAAATCCTCTTTGGCTTTTGATACGTTATATGCTGAAGGTCAACGCCGTTATGTTGAATCGCTTTCAGCATATGCTAGACAGTTTCTTTCGTTAATGGAAAAGCCCGATGTTGATCATATTGAAGGGCTTTCTCCTGCTATTTCAATTGAGCAAAAATCTACTTCTCACAACCCACGTTCTACGGTGGGAACGGTGACAGAAATTCACGATTATCTTCGTTTGCTTTTTGCCCGTGTAGGTGAGCCACGCTGCCCAGATCATGATGTACCACTCGCTGCACAAACTATTTCACAAATGGTTGATAGAGTTTTAGAAGAACCTGAAGGCAAACGCTTAATGTTATTAGCGCCTGTCGTAAAGGAACGCAAAGGTGAACATGTCAAATTGTTAGAAAGTTTGGCTGCAAGTGGTTATATTCGAGCGAGAATTGACGGAGAAATTTGTGACTTATCTGATCCACCAGCGTTAGAATTACAGAAAAAACATACGATTGAAGTGGTGGTTGATCGCTTTAAAGTCCGTGCTGATTTAGCGCCTCGTTTGGCAGAGTCTTTTGAAACGGCATTAGAATTATCAGGCTCTACGGCAGTCATTGCTGATATGGATAATCCTGATGCGGAAGAGCTAATGTTTTCAGCAAGTTTTGCTTGTCCACATTGTGGCTATTCATTAGCTGAACTTGAGCCGCGTTTATTTTCGTTTAATAACCCTGCTGGCGCTTGTCCAACATGCGATGGGCTAGGCGTTGAGCAATTTTTTGACCCAGATAAAGTAGTGCAAAATGAGGAAGTTTCACTAGCGGCTGGTGCAATTAAAGGATGGGATCGACGTAGTTTCTATTATTTTGGTTTATTAAAAGCGGTTGCAGAACATTATGGATTTGATATTGAAGCACCCTTTAAATCGTTACCTAAAAAAATTCGTCAAATCATTTTACATGGTTCTCAGGATGAAATTGAGTTTGTTTATGTCAACGATCGTGGCGATAAAATCAAACGGAAACACCCATTTGAGGGCGTATTAAATAACTTAACGCGTCGTTATCGAGAAACAGAATCGACCGCTGTACGTGAAGAATTAGCCAAATATATTAACAATCGTCCATGTAATGATTGCCAAGGCTCGCGTTTACGCAAAGAAGCTCGTTATGTATTTTTAGAACAAACTAATCTACCGATGGTAGCGGAAAAGTCTATTGGCGAAGCACTTTCTTTCTTTGAAAACCTTAAGCTTTCAGGTCAACGTGCGAAAATTGCAGAGAAAATTTTAAAAGAAATTCGTGAGCGCTTGTCATTTTTGGTAAATGTAGGTTTGAATTATCTTTCCCTTTCACGTTCAGCGGAAACTTTATCTGGTGGTGAGGCGCAACGTATTCGTTTAGCGAGTCAAATTGGCGCAGGTTTAGTCGGTGTGATGTATGTGTTAGATGAACCATCAATCGGTCTGCATCAACGTGATAATGAACGTTTGCTGAAAACGTTAGTCCATTTGCGTGATTTAGGAAATACCGTCATTGTGGTTGAACATGATGAAGATGCGATTCGTGCCGCAGATCATATTGTGGACATTGGCCCTGGCGCTGGCGTGCATGGCGGCCAAGTGATTGCACAAGGTAACGCGAATGAAATTATGCAGGTTGAGAATTCTTTAACGGGGCAATTTCTTTCAGGCGTGCAGAAAATTGAGATTCCTGCACAACGCGTACCTTTTGATCAAGATCGCGTGTTAACCTTAACTGGTGCGAAAGGCAATAATCTTAAAAATGTCACCCTTCAAATTCCGGTTGGATTATTGACTTGTATTACAGGGGTATCAGGTTCGGGTAAATCAACCCTAATTAACGATACGCTTTTCCCATTAGCGCAAAATGCACTTAATCGCGCAGAAAGAACAGATTATGCCTCTTATGAAAGTATTGATGGCTTAGCGCATTTTGATAAAGTCATTGATATTGACCAAAGTCCAATTGGTCGCACCCCTCGCTCAAATCCAGCGACTTATACGGGGTTATTTACCCCGATCCGAGAGCTTTTTGCGGGAACTCAAGAGGCTAGAGCACGAGGCTATAATGTCGGGCGTTTTAGTTTTAACGTAAAAGGTGGTCGCTGTGAGGCTTGTCAGGGCGATGGAATGATTAAAGTTGAAATGCACTTTTTGCCAGATGTTTATGTGCCTTGTGATCATTGTAAAGGCAAGCGCTATAATCGCGAAACCTTAGAGATTCGTTATAAAGGGAAAAGCATTCATCAAGTGTTAGATATGACAGTTGAAGAGGCAAGAACTTTCTTTGATGCGATTCCAGCAATTGCGCGTAAATTACAAACCTTAATGGATGTTGGTCTTTCTTATATTCGATTAGGGCAATCATCTACCACGCTTTCAGGGGGAGAGGCGCAACGAGTTAAATTAGCCACAGAATTGTCAAAACGCGATACAGGCAAAACACTTTATATTCTAGATGAGCCAACAACAGGGTTACATTTTGCCGATATTAAACAGTTGCTTTCTGTATTACATAAATTACGCGATCAAGGGAATACGATTGTGGTGATCGAACATAATTTAGATGTAATCAAAACGGCTGACTGGATTGTTGATTTAGGGCCAGAAGGTGGCGCTGGTGGCGGTCAAATTATTGCAACCGGTACACCAGAAGATGTGGCTAAACATAAAGCTTCGCATACGGCGCGCTTCTTAAAAGAAATTCTAGCTAAAGGTTAATTATAACCTCACTTAACAAGAAAGAGAGTGCAAGCGATGGTTTGCGCTTTCTTTTTTCGCTATGAAAAGAAAATGAAATATATCGAAAAAATTAAATATGCTTTCAGTGAAGAAGGCTGGTTAAGTCAGAAAATCAAAGGTTTTCGACCTCGTTCAGCGCAATTAAAAATGGCGCAAGCGGTCGGAAATGCAGTGAGATTTGCAAATCCAGTGGTTGTAGAAGCGGGAACCGGAACTGGAAAAACTTTTGCTTATTTAGTCCCTGCATTACTTTCTGGCAAGAAAACCATTATTTCTACAGGCTCAAAAAACTTACAAGATCAGCTATTTAATCGAGATCTCCCAACAATTCAAAAAGCGCTTAAATATAAAGGTAAAGTGGCGTTATTAAAAGGGAGAGCCAATTACCTCTGCCTAGAAAGGCTCGATCAGGTTATTGCAATGGGCGTATTGGGTGATAAATCGGTTTTAGCTGATTTAAGTAAAGTGCGAAAATGGCATCAGTCTACTCAAACAGGTGATTTAAGCGAATGTGTCACGATTGCCGAAGATAGCCCGATTTTGCCACAATTAGTGAGTACGACTGAAAATTGTTTGGGGGCTGATTGTCCAAATTACAAAGAGTGTTATGTAGTACAAGCGCGCCGAAAAGCGATGGAAGCAGATGTGGTTGTGGTAAATCACCACCTATTTTGTGCGGATATGGCGGTTAAAGAAACCGGTTTTGGGGAATTGATTCCAGAAGCTGAATTAGTGATTTTTGATGAAGCACATCAACTGCCAGATATTGCTAGTCAGTATTTTGGACAATCCCTTTCCTCACGCCAACTGTTTGATCTTTGCAAAGATATCAATGTTGTTTACCGTACTGAATTAAAAGATTTAGCACAACTAGGTAAAGCAGCAGATTTATTGCAAAAATCGGTACAAGATTTCCGTTTATTCATGGGCGGGGAAGGGCAGATTCGAGGTAACTTACGCGAATTATTTGTCGATAAGAAAGTGGTTGATGGACTTAATAAAATCAGTGAGCATATTGATTTTCTCAGTCAGATCATCAAAAAATCACTTGGGCGTTCTGAAACCTTAGATAAAATTTTTGAGCGCTTAGCAGAAGTTAAAGTTTTACTTAAAAAAATGAGTGAAACGCACGTTGTTGGTTATTGTTATTGGTATGAAGCGAATGGGCGTTCGTTTGGTTTGCACATTACCCCATTGACGGTGGCAGATAAATTTGGCGAACAGTTAAAAAATCAGAAAATTGCTTGGGTATTTACTTCTGCCACGCTAGAGGTGGGCGGTAAGTTTGATCATTTTTGCCAACGTTTAGGTATTCAAGAGGCAGGGCAAATGGTTTTACAAAGTCCGTTTGACTATGCAAAGCAATCGCTATTATGTGTGCCACGCTTTTTACCCGATAGTAACAAAGCACATACGCTAACAGCACTTGGCAAGCTTTTAATGCCAGTTATTGAGGCTAATCAAGGACGCTGTTTCTTACTTTGTACTTCATACTATATGATGCGCGGACTAGCAGATTTCTTACGTGAACATAGCCAATTAAACGTGCTATTGCAGGGAGAAACTAGCAAATCGAAGTTATTGGAGAAATTTATTCAAGAGCCTCATTCAGTTTTGGTAGCAACCCAAAGTTTCTGGGAAGGAATTGATGTGCGCGGGGATGATTTATCTTTAGTGATTATAGATAAGCTGCCGTTTAGCTCTCCAGATGATCCCCTTCTAAAAGCGCGTATGGAAGATTGTCGATTGCAAGGCGGCGATCCATTTAATGATATTCAAATTCCTGAAGCGGTGATTACCTTAAAACAGGGGGTAGGGCGTTTAATTCGGGATGTGACGGATAGAGGCGTGGTCATGATTTGTGATAGCCGTTTAGTCATGCGTCATTATGGAGCTACTTTTTTAAAGAGTTTACCGCCTTCGACTCGCACGAGAGATTTAGAAAAAGTTGTGGCTTTTTTAAAAGAAAATTAAGGTAAATCAAAAATAAGTCACTCCAAAAGCGGTAGAATTTACTTCGTTTTTTGCAAATCATCAACACGGGTAGTTATTTGGCACTGATGCTTTGCAAAAAATAAGTGAAATTCTACCGCTTGTTTTTTTAGGAGAGCATAAATGTTATTAAAAATAACTCGAACACTTCTTTCATTATGCTTGCTTTTTGCAATGCTTTATCTAGGAAAGGGATTATCTATATTATTACCAATTGGCATTCCTGATAGTATTTGGGGCTTATTACTATTATTTGCCTCGTTAGTAATTGGCATTGTGAAAGTGGAGTGGGTAACACCGGCTGCCAGACCACTAACACGTTATATGACGATTTTCTTTATTCCAATTTGTGCAGAAATTGTCGAACACGTCGATATTCTCAAAAGCCACTTCGTCTCTTTTGTTTTAGCTAATATGCTTAGCACGATGGTGTCATTAGTCCTCATTGGTCTATTTGCGCAGTGGGTTTTTCATCGTAAATAGGGACATATTATGGTTTATCTTTTTTCTTTATTAACGATTTCAGCCTTTTTACTCGGGCAAAAAATCAGCAAAAAACTGCGTTCTAATCTGCTTAATCCTTTCTTGATTGCGTTAATTCTGATTATTTTAGTGATAGAAATAGGCAAAGTCCCTTATCAATCTTACTATCAAGGAAATTTCCCGTTAAATAATCTATTGGGAGTTTCAGTTATCGCTTTAGCTTTACCTTTTTATGAGCAGCTGCCACAAATTCGCAAAAAATGGAAACCGATTAGTGCGGTAGTGCTTTTCGGTACATTGATTTCAATGTTAACAGGGGTGGCATTGGCTATTGCATTTGGTGCAAGCAAAGGTATTGTCGCGGCTATATTACCTAAATCGGTTTCTACGCCTATCGCGATTGCGATTGTAGAAGAGTTGGGCGGAAAATCAGCAATTAGTGCTGTGGGTGTGTTGTTAGCTGGCTTGCTTGGTTCTGTGTTAGGTTTCAGCATATTACACTGGCTTGGCGTAAGGAATGTGCGTGCAATTGGATTGACGATGGGCTCTGTCTCTCATGCACTAGGCACTGGTCGCTGCATGGAATATAGCGTGAAAACGGGAAGTTATAGCTCAATTGCATTGGTCGGATGTGGCGTGCTTTCTTCTATTCTGGCGCCGATTGTCTTTAAACTAGCGGTCATTTTTTTCTATTAATTTGCAAAATCGCCAATTTAGTGCGGTTTGGATTATCGATAAATGTAACGTATAATGCTGGCAAATTTAATTAAGCGATCATTATTATGCAAGAAAAAGATCTTTCCACGCTTGCGACATTCAAGCGTTTATTTCCTATTATCAAGCAATATAAATCGGGCATTATTGTTGGTGCGATAGCATTAGTGTTAAATGCTTTAGTGGACTCTGGATTGATTTATTTGCTCAAACCATTACTTGATGAAGGGTTTGGGCAAGCTGATCACGGGTTTTTAAAATTGATGTCTGTTTTAGTGGTCGCTTTTATTTTAGTGCGTGGGATTACAAATTATGTTGCAGGCTATTGTTTGGCGTGGAGTTCTGGCAATGTTGTGATGACTTTGCGCAGAACAATTTTTCAGCATCTGATATATATGCCGGTAAGTTATTTTGATAAGAATCCAATTGGGCGTTCTTTATCTCGAGTAACTTATGATACGGAAATGGTTGCGAATTCATCTTCTCACGCATTAGTGACCATCGTGCGTGAAGGGGCTTATTTGATCTCACTATTTGTTGTGATGATCTACACAAGCTGGCAGCTTTCTGTGGTGCTATTTATGTTAGCGCCAGTTATTGGGGTGCTTATTGGTATTGTTTCTAAGCGTTTTCGCCAATTAAGCCGTAATATTCAAAGCTCTATGGGCGAGCTGACTGTTACCACAGAACAGATGTTAAAAGGGCATAAAGAAGTGCTTTCTTTTGGCGGACAAGAAATCGAAAAAGCGCGCTTTGATCGCGTAAGTAACGATATGCGTCGTAAAGGAATGAAAATTGTTTCAGCAGATGGAATTTCTGATGGTTTGGTGCAGCTGATTGCATCTTTTGCATTATCTATCATTCTTTATCTTTCTACGGTTGAAGGGTTACATATTGAAGAGTTAACTGCGGGTTCTTTTACCGTAGTCTTTTCTTCTATGATGGCAATGTTACGTCCATTAAAATCATTAACGAACGTGAATTCTCAATTCCAACGAGGTATGGCAGCTTGTCAAACGTTGTTTGAATTTTTAGATTTAAAAACAGAAAACGATAATGGTACGGTTGAAGTCGAGAGAGCCAAAGGTAATATAACCTTTAATCATGTTTCCTTCGGGTATGAGGGGAAAGATGGGCTTGCACTCAATGATATTTCTTTCTCTTTACCACAGGGAAAAACCATTGCATTGGTTGGGCGTTCAGGCTCAGGCAAATCAACAATTGCTAATTTATTAACCCGTTTTTATGACATTGAGCAAGGTGAAATTACTTTAGATGGCATTAACATTCAAGATTATCGCTTAGCTAATTTAAGAGCTCAATGTTCAATTGTTTCGCAACAAGTGCATTTGTTTAACGATACGATTGCCAATAACATTGCATATGCAGCTACCGATAAATATAGTCGAGAAGACATTATTAACGCTGCAAAAGCCGCTCATGCTATGGAGTTCATTGAAAAATTGGATGATGGGTTAGATACGGTTATTGGTGAAAATGGAGCAAGCCTTTCAGGCGGTCAACGCCAACGTTTAGCGATTGCTCGCGCATTATTGAGAAACTCGCCTATTTTAGTATTAGATGAAGCAACTTCCGCATTAGATACCGAATCAGAAAGAGCAATTCAGTCTGCACTAGCGGCATTGCAAAAAGATAAAACGGTTCTTGTGATTGCGCATCGATTATCAACTATTGAAAATGCAGATGAAATATTAGTCGTTGATCAGGGCAAAATTATTGAACGAGGTACGCATCAGGCATTGTTAGCACAAAACGGAGCCTATAGCCAATTATATAGTTTACAGTTTGGTGCTTAACATCTTTATGGTATAATCCGCCAATTTACAGTTTTAGATGGATTCTATTTGCTGAAAAAGGCGGATTTATGATAAAGAAGATATTACAAGCGGTCGTTTTTGGGCTTTTTTGTGCAGCTATTGTGCTGTATGTTTACCCTTGGGCTAAAGAACAATGGAAAACTGAACCTGAAATTTTAAGCTATCAAAAGGCAGTAAAAGAAGCCTCTCCTGCAGTTGTGAATATCTATACAAAAATTTTGGATGAGAATAATAATGCAGGTTATCGCCTTAACTTAGGTTCAGGCGTAATTATGACGGCAAATGGGTATATCTTAACCAATAAACACGTTATTCAAGATGGTGAAGAAATAACAGTCTATTTGCAAAATGGGGAACATTCTGTTGCTCATTTAGTTGGTTCAGACACTTTAACTGATTTAGCTGTGCTAAAAGTAGATGGTGTAAATATGCCAACGATTCGCCAAAATCCGAAACGCATACCACAAGTTGGCGATATCGTGTTAGCTATTGGTAATCCATATAATCTTGGGCAAAGTGTAAGCCAAGGAATTATTAGTGCGACAGGGCGTAACACAATCTCAGATCGTACGCGTCAGAATTTGATTCAAACGGATGCACCTATCAGTAAAGGGAATTCTGGTGGGGCATTGATTAACACTGCAGGAGAATTGATCGGGATAAACACGGTAAGTTTAAAAAATAGTGGTGAAATTCGGGAACTCAGTATTGCGGGAACAGATTCAATCGCTGAAGGTTTAAACTTTGCTATTCCAATCAATCAAGCATCAGATGTAATGAATAAAATCATTAAAGATGGACGCGTAATTCGTGGTTATTTCGGTGTGAATACAGTTTTAACAAATGCCTTTTTAGAAAAAGGTGTGCTAATTACCGCAGTAACCAAAGACAGTCCGGCAGAAAAAGCAGGCATCCAACAGGGCGATATTATGTTAAGTGTTGGAAATATTGAGGCGAAATCGCCTTCTCAAATGATGGAAGCGCTAGCGAATATTAAGCCAGGTACGGTTGTGCGAGTTTTAGTTTTACGGGGTGATGTTGAGTTAGTTTTTAATGTTACAATCGGAGAATTCCCAGATAATTAGGGTAAGGTAGAATGAGTTATATTATTACAGTTGATGGGCCAAGCGGTGCAGGAAAAGGCACACTTTGTCATGCATTAGCAGAAAAATTAAAAGCTGACTTTTTAGATTCAGGAGCAATTTACCGTATTACCGCATTAGCTGCAGTAAAAAAAGGCATTTCCTTAGATGATGAAGTGGCATTAGCGCAATTAGGAAGACAACTAGATATTCGTTTTGAACCTAAAAATGGTGAAGTCAATGTTATTCTTGATGGAGAAAATGTTGGTGACCAAATTCGAACTGCTGAAGCGGGTCAAAATGCCTCTAAAGTTGCGGCATTACCACAAGTTAGAGCAGCATTATTACAACGCCAACGTGATTTTGCATCAGCAAATGGTTTAGTTGCAGATGGTCGTGATATGGGCACCGTTGTTTTTCCTAATGCTCAAGTAAAACTATTTTTAGACGCTAGCGCAGAAGAAAGAACAAAAAGACGTGTAAAACAGTTGCAAGAAAAAGGATTTAATGCTAATTTTGACAATATTTTAGCCGAGATTAAAGAGCGAGATTTTCGCGATCGTAATCGTGAAGTTGCGCCTTTAGTTCCGGCAGCAGATGCGTTATTATTAGATTCTACGCATTTATCTATTGATGAAGTTATTGCACAAGCATTGGCTTATATTTCATCTAAAGGTATTGCGTAATTTAATTATTTTTTGACTTAGTGAGGGAAAACTAAGTTTTTATCATCAACCCCGTTTGACAGGATGTTAGATGGACGTTTATTTTATTTAAGAAGAAAATTATGTCAGAAAATTTTGCTCAACTACTAGAAGAATTCTTTGCTCAAGAAGCTCGTTTAGGCTCTGTAGTTAAAGGTACTGTTGTAGCTATCCAAAAAGGTTATGTAATCGTTGATACTGGTTTCAAATCAGAATCTGCAATCGATGCTTCAGAATTCATGAACGCACAAGGCGAATTAGAAGTTCAAGTTGGCGATCAAGTTGATGTGGTATTAAAAGCGGTTGAAGATGGCTTCGGTGAAACAGTAGTTTCTCGTGGTGATGCAAAACGTAACGAAGCTTGGATCGCTTTAGAAAAAGCATTCGAAGAACAAGCGACCGTTACTGGTTTCGTCAATGGTAAAGTGAAAGGTGGTTTCACTGTTGAATTAAACGGTGTTCGTGCATTCTTACCAGGTTCATTAGTAGATACTCGCCCAGTTCGCGATTCTTTAAATCTTGAAGGCCAAACTTTAGAACTTAAAGTAATCAAACTTGATCAAAAACGTAACAACGTGGTTGTATCACGTCGTGCAGTGATCGAAACAACTAACTCAGCTGATCGTGAAGAAGTATTAGCAAACTTAGTTGAAGGTTCAGAAGTTAAAGGTATTGTTAAAAACTTAACTGAATACGGTGCATTCGTAGATTTAGGTGGCGTAGACGGTTTATTACACATCACTGATATGGCATGGAAACGTGTTAAACATCCAAGTGAAGTAGTAACTGTTGGCCAAGAAGTAACTGTTAAAGTACTTAAATTTGACAAAGAGAAAACTCGTGTATCATTAGGCTTAAAACAATTAGGTCAAGATCCATGGGTAGCTATCGCACAAAACCACCCGGTAAACAGCAAATTAACTGGTAAAGTAACTAACTTAACTGACTATGGCTGTTTCGTTGAGATTTTAGATGGTGTTGAAGGTTTAGTTCACGTTTCAGAAATGGATTGGACAAACAAAAACATCCATCCATCTAAAGTGGTTAGCGTAGGTGATGTTGTTGAAGTGATGGTGTTAGAAGTTGATGAAGAACGTCGTCGTATTTCATTAGGCTTAAAACAATGTAAAGCAAACCCTTGGGAACACTTTGCATCAACTCACAACAAAAACGACAAAGTATCAGGTAAAATTAAATCAATTACTGACTTCGGTATCTTTATCGGTTTAGAAGGCGGTATTGATGGTTTAGTACACTTATCTGATATTTCTTGGAACCAATCAGGTGAAGAAGCTGTTCGTAACTACAAAAAAGGTGACGAAGTAGAAGCTGTTGTATTACAAGTAGATGCATTAAAAGAGCGTATCTCTTTAGGTATCAAACAGTTAGAATCTGATCCATTCACTAACTTCGTAGATAGCACTAAAAAAGGCGCAATCGTTTCTGGTAAAGTAACAGCAGTAGATGCTAAAGGTGTTTCTGTTGAACTTGAAGGTGGCGTTGAAGCATTTATCCGTGCTAACGAAGCGACAAGTGAGCGTGTAGAAGACATTACTTCTGTTATTTCAGTAGGTGATGCTATCGAAGCTAAATTCATCGGTGTTGACCGTAAATCTCGTGTAATCAACTTATCTGTTCGTGCGAAAGATGAAGCTGAAGAATCAGCTGCAATTGCACAAGTAAACAAACAAGAAGTTGAAGTACCAAACGCAATGGCTGCAGCATTTGCTCAAGCTAAAGGCGAATAATTAGAGATTTCTAATTAGAAAGCGGGTGTGTGAAAACACATCCGCTTATATCTTTGATTAGTTATATTTTAGTTTTTTACAGTATAGAATTCTCAAATATAATTAATCTTGCGCAGAAGGGGTATCATGACAAAATCGGAATTGATTGATGAACTCGTTAGAGCCCAGCCTAATCTTTCAACTAAATTAGTTGATGAAGGTATTAAAGAAATTCTTGAACAGATTACACATTCTTTGGAACAAGGCTCTCGTGTAGAGATTCGTGGATTTGGTAGTTTTTCTTTACATTTTAGAGCCCCTCGTTTAGGGAGAAATCCTAGAACGGGCGAAAATGTTGAATTGGCAGCAAAGTCAGTGCCTTATTTTAAAGCAGGTAAAGCGTTGAAGTCTTTGGTTGACACTGAAGAATAAGTGCAATAGGAGAGCAATTATGATTAAATATATTTTGGCTGCATTAGTGATTATTACGCTAGCAATTGTTGGTATTACAATAGGTGCTAATAATGATCAAATGATTACTTTTAACTATGCGATTGCACAAAGTGAATTGCGCTTATCTACCCTTGTAGCTATTTTATTTGGATTTGGTTTGATTTTAGGATGGCTAATTACTGGTATTTTTTACTTACGATTAAAATTACAGAATATGGCTTTAAATCGCCGAGTAAAAAGACAAGCACAACAAATTTCTGAACTTACCTCGCCAAAGGCTGAATAATGCTTGAATTATTGTTCCTTTTATTACCCATTGCCGCATTATATGGTTGGTATATGGGGCAACGTAGTGTTAAAAAGGATCAAGAAACCCTTCAAAATAAATTTTCCCGTGATTACGTCACGGGGCTTAACTTCCTTTTATCAAATCAACAAGAAAAAGCTGTTGATGTTTTTCTTTCTATGCTACAAAAGCAAGAGACAGAAAACCAAATCGCAAACGACTCGCAATTTGAAGCTGAACTAACGTTGGGGAATTTATTTCGTTCTCGAGGTGAGGTTGATAAGGCATTGAGACTTCATCAAGGCTTAGATGCAAGCCCAGATTATTCATTTGAACAAAAACTACTTGCAAAGCAGCAGTTAGCGAATGATTTTATGGCCGCAGGTTTTTATGATCGTGCAGAGAATTATTATATTTTATTGCTAGATGAGCCCGATTTTGCCGTTAATTCGTTAACTCAATTAAGTCGTATTTATCAAAAAACTAAAGAGTGGCAAAAGGCAATCAATGTTTCAGAAAAATTGTTAAGAATTCAGCCAGATGCAGATAAAACACCGCTAGCTCATTATTATTGTGAATACGCACAAGCGGTCAAAATTGATAATGAATTTGCATTTGTTGATTCTTTGAAAAAAGCATTATCTTATTTGCCAGCCTGCAGTCGAGCTTCTATTTTATTAGGCGATTATCACTTACAAAAAGAACAGTATCGGACTGCATTAGACTATTATGAAAACATACTAAATCAAGATAGTGACTATATTAGCGAAGTCCTAGGAAAAATTCGTGAATGCTATGTGGCCTTCAATGATCCGGTAAATTATGAGCTTTTCTTAATTCGAGCAAACCAAATTAAACATAACAGCAATATTGATATTGCATTAACAGAGTTTATTGAAGAGCGTGATGGGAAAAAAGCTGCACAAGCTAAACTCTATCAGCAGGTAAGTCAGTATCCTAATATGCTAACATTCCATCGATTTATACGCTACCAAATGGACGATGCAGAAGAAGGTAATGGTAAAGAAAGTTTAAGCTTGCTACATAAAATGGTTGGTGAGCATATTAAAAAGGGTTTTCATTATCGTTGTTTAAATTGCGGTTATCAAAGTTATCGACTAAATTGGCATTGTCCATCTTGTAGACAGTGGGAAACCATTAAACCAGTTTCAAGCATAGACACAACAATCTAATAAAAGGGGTTCAGTATGAATAGTAAAGTTATTGTGGCACTAGATTATGAAACAGAGCGCGAGGCACTGAATTTTGTAGATCAGGTTGATCCTTCACTTTGTCGTTTAAAAGTAGGTAAAGAAATGTTTACCTCATTAGGCATTAACTTTGTTAAACAACTCCAAAATCGAAAGTTTGATGTGTTTTTAGATTTAAAATATCATGATATTCCAAATACGGTAGCAAGAGCAGTTCGTTCAGCAGCTGATTTAGGCGTATGGATGGTTGACCTTCATGCTTCTGGCGGTTTAGCCATGATGGAACAAGCGAGAAAAATTCTCGAACCTTATGGAAAAGATGCCCCATTATTAATTGCGGTAACGGTTTTAACAAGTATGGAAGATTTAGACTTGTTGCAAATTGGAATTAACGCTTCACCTATGGAGCAAGTAATTCGATTAGCGCATCTTGCTCAGCGTGCCGATTGTGATGGTGTCGTGTGTTCACCGAAAGAAGTGGAAGTACTTCGTACTCACTGTGGCAAAGATTTTAAACTAGTTACACCAGGCATTCGTCCAGCAGGTTCTGATTTTGGTGATCAACGCCGTGTGATGACACCGCGTTTGGCTATCGAAACGGGTTCAGATTATTTGGTAATTGGTCGTCCAATTACAAAAGCTGAAGACCCGCTTGCTGCCTTAAAAGCGATTAACGCATCTATTGAGGCATAATGGATGACTTTAGTTTATTCCACAGAAACAGGAAGAATTACGCCGAATAAACCTAAAGAAGAAAGACCGAAAGGCGATGGTATTGTTCGTATTCAACGTCAAACAAGCGGTCGAAAAGGCAAAGGCGTTTGCGTAATTACAGGATTAGATTTATCTGATACTGAATTAAAATTGTTAGCTGCAGAATTGAAAAAACGTAGCGGTGTGGGTGGTTCAGTTAAAGATGGCACAATTGAAATTCAAGGTGATAATCGTGAATTATTGCAACAAATCCTTACCGAAAAAGGCTTTAAAGTAAAACTTGCTGGTGGTTAATCTCACTTCTGTAAGAATTGTAATAAATTGGACAATCAGTAGCTATTTTATAGGGAATTTGCCAAAATAGTCATGAAATTGTCCTTTTTTATTTATGTTTGGAAAGTTATGAAAAAATTAAAATCTGTGGTGCTGCTTGGGTTAGCGGCACTTTCATTTTCTTCACAAGCGAGTATTTGGGAGAAAATTCAAGCGCCAATTAACGGTAAACCTCAATCAATAGGCGGCTATAGTAATGGTTGTATTATTGGTGCCCAACCATTAGCTTTAAAAGGTGAGGGATATCAAGTCATTCGTTCATCAAGAAATCGTTATTATGGACACCCGCAATTATTAAATTATCTAAAACAGCTTGGGCAGAAATCAAAAGCAGCTGGATTACCCCCTATCTTAATTGGCGATATGGGAATGCCTGCTGGCGGACGTTTTTCTTCTGGCCATGCGAGTCATCAAACAGGCTTAGATGCAGATATTTGGTTACGGTTTGGCCCGATGGACGATGAAACTGCCAAAAATCCAGCAGGATTAGCCACCCTAATGGTTAATCGTGATGCACAGGTGGTAGATGAACGTGTTTGGACACCGAACCAGACCACTCTAATTAAATTAGCTGCGCAAGATCCTCGAGTAAATCGTATTTTTGTGAATCCAGCGATTAAAGTGAAACTTTGTAATACTGCGGGTGCAGATAGAGCTTGGCTACAAAAGATTCGCCCTTGGTATGGACACGATTCACATATTCACGTTCGCTTAAGTTGTCCTGCCGATGCACCAAATTGTGAAAATCAGGCTGCATTACCTGCAGGCGATGGTTGTGGTGCAGAACTTTACTCTTGGTTTGAGCCTGCACCCGAAGGAGCTAGCAAGCCAAAAGTAAAATCAATACCGGTTGCCCCAGTGCAATGTCAAATGCTGTTATCTCAACAAGGTTTAAACTAGCCAGTAACTAATAAAAAGGAGAATGAAAAAACATTCTCCTTTTCCTTCTTTCTAAAATTCTAATTATTTTTATGCGATTATTTATAGCTGAAAAACCAAGTCTTGCCCGAGCAATTGCCGATGTGTTACCTAAGCCGCATACCCGTGGAGATGGCTATATTCAGTGTGGTGAGAATGATGTGGTTACTTGGTGTATCGGGCATTTACTTGAGCAAGCACCACCAGAAGCTTATGATGAGCGTTTCAAAAAATGGCGAATGGAAACTTTGCCAATTGTGCCTGAACAATGGAAGTTAGTACCTAAAAAAGAAACGTATAAACAGTTACAAGCGGTTGAAAAATTAGTAAAAAAAGCAGATGTGCTGGTTAATGCGGGTGACCCAGATAGAGAAGGACAGCTTTTAGTAGATGAGCTCTTTAGCTATCTAAATGTATCATCAGAAAAACGCCAACAAATTCAGCGTTGTTTAGTCAGTGATCTTAATCCGAATGCGGTTAAACGGTCTATAGAACGTTTGCAAAATAATAAGGATTTTGTACCGCTTGCAACTTCTGCTTTAGCGCGCGCGCGCGCAGATTGGCTATATGGTATCAATATGAGCCGAGCATATACCATTCAAGGACAATGGGCTGGCTATAAAGGTGTGCTCTCAGTTGGACGAGTGCAAACTCCTGTTTTAGGATTGATTGTTAGGCGCGATCTAGAAATTGAAAATTTTGTGCCTAAAGATTATTTTGAAGTGTTTGCACATATTCATGATCCTAAAACAGATATTTGTTTTAAAGCAAAATGGCAACCTAGTCCAGCTTGTGAAGATTATCAAGATGATGAAGGGAGGGTAATTTCGCAAGGTTTAGCTGAGAATGTAGTTAAACGGATAACTGCTCAACCGGCTAGCGTGGTAGATTATCAAAATAAGATGGAAAATGAAGGTGCTCCGTTGCCATACTCACTTTCTGCATTACAAATTGATGCAGCACGCTTATTTGGACTCTCAGCCCAAGCAGTGCTTGATATTTGCCAAAAATTATATGAAACCCATAAATTGATTACTTACCCACGCTCTGATAATCGTTATTTACCTCAAGAACATTATGCGGATAGATTCAAGGTAATGTCAGCTATTGGGCATCATTTAGAAGAATATAATACGCCACCAGCAGTAGTTGACCTTAATTTGCGTAATCGTTGTTGGAATGATAAAAAAGTGGAAGCACACCATGCCATTATTCCTACATCTAGACAAGGAAATGTTCATTTAACAGAGAACGAAAAACGAGTTTATCGACTTATTGCTCGCCAGTATTTAATGCAATTTTGTGTGGATGCTGAATATCGAAAAGCAAAAATTAGCTTACAAATTGCAGGTGGAAGTTTTATTGCCCAGGCTAGAAATCTGATTGTAGCAGGCTGGAAGTCATTATTAGGGAAAGAGGACGCTTATGAAGAAGCTGAACCTTTATTACCAGAAGTCAAAAAAGGCGATGAGCTTTTTTGTGAGAAAGGTGAAATGGAAAGTAAAAAAACGCAACCTCCGCGTTATTTTACTGATGCCACTTTACTTTCAGCAATGACTGGAATTGCGCGTTTTGTACAAGATAAGCAGCTAAAAAAAGTGCTGCGTGAAACCGATGGATTAGGTACAGAGGCGACGCGAGCAAGTATTATTGAGTTACTTTTCAAGCGCGGTTTCTTAATAAAAAAAGGACGTTACATTCAAAGTACAGAGGTTGGACGGATATTAATTCATGCGCTACCTGCACAAGCGACACTGCCAGATATGACGGCTCATTGGGAGATGCAATTAACGGATATCAGCAAAAAACAGGCTAGTTACCAGCAATTTATGTCTGAATTGACATCGCAATTACCAACATTATTATATGTTGATAGAGAAAAACTGAGAAGCCTTGGAGCAATGTCTCAACCTGCTAGAAAAGGTTATGCTAAGGCTAATAAAAATATGGCGCAAGCTGAAAAATAATCAAAGAGAAGATTGGTGTATAAAAAGCACTTGCAAGTGGCTAGAGAACGCGATATTATTTCACCTATAGCAAATTGATTTTAATTTTTAAATCTAAAAAATATCGGATGATTTGATGCTAAATATTTTAACTCTTGTTTATCTTTTTGTTGCAGTTATTTTAGTAGGATTAGTCCTAATGCAACAAGGAAAAGGTGCAGACGTTGGTGCTTCATTTGGTGCTGGTGCATCAGGAACCGTCTTTGGTTCTGCAGGATCTGCTAACTTTTTGTCTAGAATGACTGCAGTTTTTGCAACAATTTTCTTTGGTATCAGTTTATTGATTGGTAATTTAAATACACATCAAACTAAACCTTCTAGCCAATTTGAAGATTTAAGCAATGTTCAACAAACAATTGAACAACCCGCTAAAGTGAATTCACAACTAAATAGTGATATTCCTCAATAATTAAATGCTCTGATGGTGGAATTGGTAGACACGCTATCTTGAGGGGGTAGTGTCCATAGGATGTGCGAGTTCGAGTCTCGCTCAGAGCACCAATTATCGCAAGCCTAGTTTAAAGACTAGGCTTTTTTCTTTTCTAAAATCCCTTCCAAATCAAGTACTTACGTCCATTTCTGAATAAATACCCACTATTTTTTCTTACATTGCTTTGTTTGTTATTTCTTCTATTTTATTCTTATTTATTCTGTTTTATACTTTATCTACACCAAAATTACACCATTAACTACACCAAGAGTTTTAAAAATGGCAACAATAATTAAGCGTGGCGATAAGTGGCGCGCGCAGATAAATAAAAAAGGCGTGAGAAAAAGCGCCACCTTTACAACTAAAACAGAAGCAAGCAAATGGGCTTTGTTTGTTGAGAGTCAAATCGATGCTGGAGAGTACTCGCCGGTACCTAAAATGACCTTTGCAGAATTGATAGATAAATACGTTGAGGAGGTCACGCCAACAAAAGGTGGTGCGAGGCCAGAGGCATTGAGACTAACTCGTATTGCTAAAACACCTTTAGGTGCGGTGCCATTGGAAGATTTAAGTAAGCAAGACTTTGAGCAATGGCAGGGTAAGAGATTGACCGAAGTGTCTGTTTTGAGCGTATTGCGTGAGCGTGTGAGCTTATCTGCTGTTATCTCGCAGGCTATTAAGTGGGAGTATCTAAAGAGCAATCCTTTAGCTGCGGTAGATAAACCAAAAGAGCCACCGCCAAGAACAAGGCGTTACTCGCAAGAAGAAATCGACCGATTGTTGTTTGTATCTGGTTTTGATTTTAACAAGCTGCCAGAAACTACAATCAGCCGTGTAGGCGCATCTATCCTATTTGCCATTGAAACCGCAATGCGTGCTGGTGAGATTTGTAATCTGAAATGGTGTGATGTTGACCTTGAAAAGAAAACGGCTCACCTACCGAAAACAAAGAATGGATTTGCTAGAACTGTACCGTTGTCGATAACGGCAATTAAGGTATTAAGATTGTTGGAAGGCGTGAGAGAGGAAGGTAACGATAGCGTGTTTCAGATTAAATCTGCTTCACATGATGCTATTTTCCGAAAGATGAAAGACTTAGCGGGGTTTGCTAACCAAGATTTACATTTCCATGACACCCGTAGAGAGGCTTTATCTCGGTTAGCTAAAAAAGTTGATGTGATGACGTTGGCTAAAATATCAGGGCATAGAGATATTAAAATTTTACTCAATACCTATTACGCCCCCGATATGACCGATGTAGCTGGATTGCTTGATTAGGTGTATTTCTTAGATTTAGCTTTTGATTTTTCGAAAAATGCGATGACATCAGAGGCTAAAAATAATTTTCTGGCACTTTTACCTGTGCGACCAGTAAGCTCAACTGGCGCAGGGAAACGGGGGTCTTTAGTAAAATTGTAAGTGTACGCAACTGATACACCTGCAAAAGAGGCAATATCCTGCATATCCCAGAGACCTTTCTCCACTTTTGGATTAGCAAGCATCTTTTCCACTTCGCACAACTTATTAAAAAGTTGCTCATTGGTTATGGTTGTTTCCATGTTTTCTCCAAAAAAAAGCCCTCAAACGAGGGCTAACTTTGTTATAAATCTTCTTCTTTCACAAATACACCATCAACCATTTTACCTTTGCGGTCTTTGATTTGGTTGTAAGCGTGCTGGACGCAGTCTTTAAAATCAAGCCCTTGACCGTAGCTATAAGGCACTAGGTTGTATGCAATTAGCCCTAAGCAATCATGGATTTCTTCCTCATGACCACCTTTTTTTTGGTCTAGCAATTGCATAGCCAATACCCCTTGATTGTACAGGATGTGTTTTAGACTATAGTTTTCATGTTTCTTATATATTGATATTGATGCATCTCTGCATTCGCTCTCCTCCCAATAATCTCCCTCTAAATTACAATACCCAGTTTGCTTACTTAAAATCGTAAGTACAACAAAGCAATCCCCTACAGCATCCTTGATTAGCTCAAGATTTCGCTTATTATGCCCAGTAATCAATTCGCCGATTTCTTCGGCTAGTTTTAAAAATTGCTTCTGCGGTGTTGAGCCTTCGATAAGGTTTCTTTCTTCCGCCCATTGTTCAATTTGTTTAATTAGTTGTTGCATAATTATCCTTATTTTGTGAATAAAAAACCGCCCATATTAGGCGGTTGATTGGTTAGCGTAATCGCTTGGTTTGTTGATGTTGCATTTCTGCAACTAGCTCTGTAAAGGCTCTTTGATTAAGCCCGAAGTCGGCATCTTTGCTTAAATGATGAATAAGTTTCCCGATGTGTTTTATATGTCTCCCGTATTCCACACCCATAGAATGTGCTGACGGTGCTAAATTGCTACCTAGCGTTTTAAGAGCTGGCTCAATCATCTCGATGAATTTAACCATTCTGTGCGCACTAAACCATAACCAAGTCAAGCTAACCACTTCTGAATTTTTAAGCTCAAAGTTAAAGGTTTGCTCAAGCGGTAAGTTTTGTTGCGCATTTTGCGAATAACTTCCAGTTTTGCGGATTTGAGGCAGGACTTCTTCAAATACCCAGTTTTGGAACTCTCTAGCTATTTCTTTTTCGCTACGGAAAATGATGCGGTAAAGATTTGGTTCGTTAATGAAAGCGGTTTTACGCTGCTTTTCATCATTTGCCAAAATGTACGCTTGGCGTACACCTTGAGGGTCTAGCATTTGGCTCTGTACGCGACGGGAATTTTGAATCCCAAAAATTCGGCATACATCTAACAAGCAGAAGAATGGTTGTTCATTAAAGGTTTCAATACGGACTGGATTTGAATTGAAGTTGAATAGTTGATTTGACATTTTTTGTACCTAGCGTTTTAGATTAGTGTAACGATCGTTTAGTAGGCGATCGGGCTTCAACTACCAACGCTAGCTGGCGGAACTTATTCCCCGAAGGTATTGTATTAGGTTCTCTCGACCCGACCATAGATGATCGTTACCTAAATTTTAGGCACAAAAAAACCGCTTATTGTCGGATGCGGATAACCGCTAGCGTTGTATAGTGCGATTATCTTAATACCGTTCGAAGCAGTTTGTCAAATTAAAAAATAGGGTCAAGAAAATCAACCGTATTTTGTTTCGCTAAAATCCATCTGTTACTCATACACCGCATCTCTCATTGCATCAAGCCAAGCCTGAGCATCTTCTTCCTTTCTAAAAGCGTTACCGCTGCTATACAGTAATTGGTCGTATCTACTGTTATCCCATACACTATTATGTACTTCTAAATAGGCATTGGTTTCGTGAGAGTGTATGTAAAAATATATGTCGCCTTCTTTTGGCTTAAAAGGTTTAGGCAATGTAAGCGTAATAGTTGGTGTAGGCTCTTCCCACATGCCAAGAATATCACGCTCAGATTCACAATCATCACTGTATGCTCCATCATCTCTCCAGGATGAGTCAGAGTTACTAACACCACCATCTGGAGTAAAATATATTCCTTTTAAGGGGAAAAGTATTGTGGTTCCGTCATTGTAACGATAGACGTCTGGTACTCGATAAAGGATTATAGCTTTACACCCGCTACGCAGTTGTACTGGTTCACCTCGTAAAGCTGCTTCTAAATCAAACGGTTTCATTTTTTTACCTCTCTTTTAAAATCAATTTTGTTTAGTGCTATCTCATTCCGCAGCCACGCATCAAACTCGGTGTAACCGCCAAGATGCCGACCGTCAGCAAAAATCTGTGGCACGCTTTTAATATCTGGATTAGCAAATTTTTCGGCTAATTCTACCGCCCGCCAGCCTTTGCCTTCGTTGTAATCAATTTCGTATTCAAACCCTTCTAGGTTTTCTTCGCAAAATTCCGCAAGTTTCTTAGCTTTGTTGCAAAACTTACAACTATCTCGTCCGTAAATAATAACTTTAGCCATCATTCTTACTCCAAGATTAAGACGCCGACTGCGCAAACTATCCCAATAATTAAGCAAATAATCGGAGCGGTCATATTAAAACTCCTTGTATGCTTTCAGCGTGCGAATAAAATTCGGGATATGCTCATCAAACGCCTGCATTAAAACTGGATCGCGCTCTGCGGTGTAAACATAAAGTGGTTGTTTCTGGTATTCGGGGCAATAACTTATAAAATCCCACGTTTCATACCCTGTTACCCATAGCGCTGCTTGCACCTGTATAACGTATTCCACCGGCACTCCACCCTCTAGTAGGTATTTAATGTGTGTTTTCATTTTCGGGCATTTAATCTCTACCCCTTTTTTAAGGTTTGGGATAAGCCCATCAGGGCTTACCATTAAATCCTTATCAGCGTTTAGATACACACCACCAACTTGCACCACATCATTGCCTGTTTCAAATTCATACGCCATTCGCGCACGCGGTTCTAATTCATTGCCGCGCTGCATATCGTTCGATTTAAAGCCATCGCTACCACCCTCAATGCTCTCTGCAATCAGTTCTGCTAGATAGCTAACCCACCCGCTAGACTTTTGCCCGCTTTGGGTTACGATATTTTTAATTCCAGTCGCGGTTGGGATACCCAACCGCGCTACAAGCCACTCTTCCGAGCCTTGTTCGCAATCTAGCGTTATTAACCCTTCGATCATAGTTCAATTGCCTCGCCTAGTTCTTCTTCCTGTTTACGCTGCGGCTGTTGCTGATTCGCTGTGTTATTTAATTTTCGGATTACGGTTTCTGCTACATCTTTCGGGAATTCGTCAAGGCTGTTTTTACCAACAAACGCAGCAACTTTATCAAACGGCGTTCCTGTAATTTCTAGCAGCTGTCTAATCTGCTGCTTCTGTTCTTCGGTAGCTAATTCCACCGCTTGCGCTTCGATTGTGACTGGTTTCGGCGTTACATTTATCGGTTCTTTATTTTCAGCGATTCGCTCTGCTTCATCTTGATCGTAAATTCCAGTAAACCCAAAGGCAAGGCGTGCGCATTGAATCATTGCTTTATGGCGCAGCATTCGTTTTGGATGAGACTTCCAAGGTTGGCTGTTTGGTTTCAAACATTCTTGCAAAAACTCTGTAACAATAATTGGTTTGCTTCGGTCTTTGCGATAAATGGTGCAAGTGCAAGCTGAGTAATCTTCTGAAAAACTAAATTCCATTCCGTCATATTGAGGCTCGCGGTTAATGATGCGAATCCAACCGTCCACCCCAACAATCGGGGTAATACCGCCATTGTTAGGGAATGCGTAAATCTCTTTAGTCCACGGATTTAATTGATATTGGTTAGCGATGACCAACAATGCAACCATCTGCGAATCGTTAACTTTAACCCCTGAAAATGCGGTTTCTTTTAAGGTTTCAGTTAATCCAGAACCATCCCCCATCTCGAACCGCTCAGCCAGTTTATAAGTGAGTGCTTGTAATGCAGTAGCCATTTTATTTACTCCTATTTTGCTTTATTTAGTGATACAACATCGCCTAGTTCGGCTTTGAGTTTTCGCGCGATTTCGACCGCTTGTTGCTGGCTCACTTGGTTTAATCTAATTGTGATAACAAAGTCCGCCAACACTACGTTTTCTGCGGTTTCCTTTGCAATTTCTTGCGGTTTTTCGACCGCTTGTTGAGTAGTTTTTTCAGGCTCAACTTGAGCTGCGCTTGCCTGTGCTTGGCGTTGTTTTTCGGCTTGTACACGCTCTGCAACAATTGGTTCTAAATCCGCATCGCCTGCGATTAGCTCTAGCCAATCTTTAAACAAATGCTCATATTCCGCTGGCAATAACTTTTGTCTGGCAGTCAATCGAGCGCTTTCTTGTCCTAGTTCGGCAATGATTGCCATTGCTTCGGCGTTTACTGCTTTTGTAAGCGTTGCCAAAGTGCTTCTGCGTTTAGCGGCTTCGTTTAAACGTTCTTGCAGTTTTGCCTTCGGATACGTTTTTTCGATTGCGAGAGAGATATCACTCACATAGCTATAACGCACCTTGCTAATTGCTTCAAAGGCGGCATTCACAACATTCGCTTTAATTTCTGCCTCTTTTGTTTTAACCAGTTTTTCACGGTTTAGACGTTCAGTTCTAAAGCGTTCCGCAATAGCTTCGGCAGTTTCAATTAAGCTCGCCACTTCGCCGCTTGTTGCGGTTTTAATTGCTGCGCGAATTTTCTCTTCAGCTTCTTTAAGGGTTTTAACCTCTTCTTTAGCCGTCACAAAATCATCATCGGTTTCAAATTTTTGCGTTAAGCCAGACAAAAACTGCTCGGCGCGTTGTTCAAAATCTTTGATATTTGTTGAAAGCACTCGGCTTTCTGTTGATAAAATTAGTTCTAGCATTTCGTCCCTCTTATTGCTTGTTCTTGCGCTAAGCGCTTTTGATATTCTTCTGGGGTAAGTCTGTAACAAGTGTTATCCCAGTTTCTTTCTGGCGTGTATCTACGCTGGATTGCACCATCTTCTGCAAGTGAGATTGGCTCCGCCAGTCGGTAGCCGTATAAGCCGTTAAGCTTCGGGATTCTTTTTTTTAGCGCGTTAATCGCAGATTCTTTGTAGGCGAAGTTTTCGGTTACGTACACGCAATCACCATTGATTCGCACCTCGCCGTAATATTTACGGCTCAGTGGTCTCCGGTGAAAGCTAATTGTTGCTGTGTGTAGTTTAATTTTCATTATGCAGACCCTCTCAAGGTTGAGTAAATTCACATAAGTTACAACTCGTAGCAGGCATTACAGGCTCCGATGATTCGCAGCTATTTAGCCCAGTTCTATTTATTTAAAATTCTTGACTTAGCTACTTCGCAGAGCAGCTTATACTCACGATGTACACGTTCATCATGCACCACAGCTGATTTATTTAAAAACTCGTCAACAGTGCCAGTAAAACATCCCCTCGTTAGCATCAAATCTCCGTTTCTATTTTTAAAAGCGGTTAGAGTCCCGCTTTCAGTTCCGACATTTGAAAACCAAACGCAATCATTTTTATTGTGGATTAAAGCATCGCCATACACCCGAGCATTGCCAGACACCCAAGCATCGCCATACACCCGAGCATTGCCATACACCTGAGCATCGCCATACACCCAAGCATCGCCATACACCCGAGCATTGCCAGACACCTGAGCATCGCCAGACACCTGAGCATCGCCATGCACCCAAGCATCGCCATACACCCGAGCATTGCCAGACACCTGAGCATTGCCAGACACCTGAGCATCGCCATGCACCCAAGCATCGCCAGACACCCAAGCATCGCCATACACCCGAGCATTGCCAGACACCCAAGCATCGCCATACACCCGAGCATTGCCATACACCTGAGCATTGCCAGACACCTGAGCATCGCCATGCACCCGAGCATTGCCATACACCTGAGCATCGCCATACACCCGAGCATTGCCAGACACCCAAGCATCGCCATACACCCAAGCATCGCCATACACCCGAGCATTGCCAGACACCTGAGCATCGCCAGACACCTGAGCATCGCCATACACCCAAGCATTGCCATCATGGCTTAGGTTTGGCTCTCCCCTGATATACCCGCCAATATCGCCAGCCTTGACATTAGAAAAATCAATTAGAGACTCAATGCGGTAAAGTTTTTTACCATTTGCTAATGGTAGTGTGTCGTTTTCTAGCATTCTGTATTTTTTTTTCATATCAACCTCTGCCGTAACAGTTTGTTTTCCAATACTCGCAATCATCGTCTAATGCGCCGATTTCCTCATCTGGCACGCCTTCTTCGTCTGTGCTAATATCCTCAAACTGCTCGTAATAATCATCAGCGCTGTCGCATTCCCATGGTGAGCGTATTTTTCTTCTTCTCATTTTTAGCCCTTATCCTTATAAAGTGGCACTTGGTCAATGCTGCGTTTCCCAAAATTGAAACGCTTAATTTTTCGGTTAACCAGCATTACTGCGTTTTCTCTCGCGAGCATCGGCGCAGTTCTGTAAAACACTTTCTTATTTAAATACAGTGTTGCAACATAGCCTTTTCCAGTTTGAGTTATTGTTACTTTCGCGTAATCTGGTGCGTCGTCATAAATCTTATTCGGCATAACAATCCTCACTTGCAATACTGGTTGCCGTTTTGCTCAACTATCCAAACGCTGCCACCACGTTCGCATTTGTATTTCTCCATCTGCACGTGGTCGTCAAAGTCCATTCGTCCAACTGTGCCGAGCAGTAAAATAATCATTCCGATAGGCGTGATTTTTTTTAACATTTCCATAGGGAATCTCCTTGTTTACCATTTAAAACCGCTTTCACGTTCTGACCTAGCTATCCTTAACTTGACAATCTGCAGCTTGCCCAGACCTTTGGTGGAGCTCGAAAAGCGGTTTTAAATGGTGGCTGCCTTGTTTCGTGCCCTGCAGCTCGAACGGTGTTATTACACCTCTCTACCTCCGCTTTCGGCTACGCACCGTTTTTCACTGGCTTTTGGTGTCGAGAGATGATTTCAAACCTTGCGCCCACCAAGTAGGTTAGGGCTTTTAATCTAACGACCGCTTGATGTCGTAATAGCGCAAGGTTGTGTGTTTAATTTGTTAAAGAGCTTTGCAGTCTGTGCTGCGTTTCGATAGGTGTATAATATAGCTTTGGTTGTTAATTGTAAATAGCAAAAGTTGTATTATTTTAGCTTAAAATATAGCTTAGGTTGTTAAATGATTGATTTTAAATAGAATAATTTTCTTGCAGAAAAGATTGATTGCTTATTTTTTGAACTTCTAAAGTGATTTAAGAGAATCTGTGAACTAAATCACAGAAGAATAGAGGGTAATTTGGGAGAATGATTTTTCTTTTTTAGAGAGGTCATTATTATGAAAAAATTACTTATTACTTTATGTCTTACCCCTTTCTTTGCTTTAGCTGCTGAAACTGGAGAAAGTTGTAGCGGAATCGAGGATAGTACTAAGCGGTTAGCTTGCTATGATGATATTTTTGTGAAAAAAGAGAGTAAGTCTGATGAGCTAAAGGTCGTGGAGTCAAAGTGGAGATATGAGCAAGATAAGGATGATTTGCGTAATGCGACAACTTATATGGCGGTACTTGCTTCTAACAATACGATCGATTTCGGATTTCCTTATAATGGCTCGTCAATGGATTTAACTTTACGTAAAGACCCTAAATATGGCAATGATGTGATTTTTGCTGTAAATGGGCAATTTAATGGCTGTATTATTGAGAGCTGTAAAATTACTGTTAAATTTGATGATGGCAAGCTGGAAAGCTATCGGATGGTTGGTTCTGATGGCGGTGACAACAGTATGCTATTTATCGAAAGCTCAAAAGCAATGAAAACCTTTGTTGATAAATTAAAAAAATCTAAGAAACTAATTGTAGAAGGCAATTTCTATAATTATGGGAAAGGGCAATTTACCTTTGATACTCAAGGGCTGGAATGGAAGCATTTTTAATTAACAGAAAGCTGCGCTAAGCGTGGCTTTTTTTTATTTTTGCGATCTAGCTCGAAAATTTTGGGAGAGGTTTTAGACAAAAATTCAGGATTAGGTAACATCTAAAGAAAAGGAGGACTTATGAAAGTATCAATAGACGAGGTTTTGCTTGAGCTAAGCAACTTAATAGGCAAGGATAGAGCTATACTGCTATTGCTATCACAAGCACTTGAGGACGGCTACGGAGAGTTGATAGAGATAGCGCATCAAGATATAGAGATTACTGAATAGTAGGCAATGAAAAGCCCTCGGGTGAGGGCTTGGGGTTAGATATTTCGAGCAAACTGAAGGAGCTGTTGCTCCTCATCCCAGTGAATATGTTGAATCTTAAACTTATCAAAGGTGCGTTTAATTGCATTCAAAATATTCATTTTATTTGCTGTGTCAGGCGTGTCTAAGGTAAACAGGATATTCTCTTTTTTTAATAATTCTTCTTCTTCGGCTCGATTGATTTTAGCCACCCAGTTATCACAATGCTCAATCATACTTGGGCTTTCTACTTGGTCAAAGGCGAGTGGTTTCACAGCTTTTAAAATATGATTTTCGTCTTGGTTTTTAAGTGCCAACGGTAAGGTAAACTTAGCCATTTCGCCTTTTACAATATGTTGTTTATAGTTTAAGAGAATTTGATCGTTCTCGGCTTTAAACAAGGCTTTGTATTGCTTGAGTATAGTTTGCTCTTGGCTTTCATTTTTTACGCCAGCATTTTGGATATATTGGGTGTAAAGCCGGTCGAAGTATTGTTGCGGATCGTCTACTACGCCTACTGCAGCATTACTGTATTGTGTAATCCCTTCTCTTACATCAACGTAGTGATGGAAAAAGCGAGCGATTTCTTGAGCGCTCATTTCATCAAAATGTTGGTTTACGATGTATTGTAATTCCTCATTGATGGTATCCCGTACACTTTCAAATAGCTTGCTACGATAGAAGAAGTCGGTTACTCGTTTATTATTTTTATTCACGAGCCGATAGGTCAGTTTTTTGCGCTCAGGTTCGCACATCAATAAGCCAACATTGACGAACTCGCCTGTTTCAAAGTAAGGACGATACCTTACAAAGCTATATAGGATAGGTTGTTTCATTCTATGTTGTTCCAATAATGTTCTTCAGTAATACGTGTTAAAAGTTGTTTAATTTTTTGGATTTTGTTTTCCATTTTTTGAAAGTCGCATTCCTCAAAAGGAAACCAATCATCAGGAATATTCTGATAAATATTCTCAAAATTTTTTAAGATGTCAATCGCTTTTTCTGTAAAGTTTTGTTTATCAATCCAATCGAGTCGCCATTCGCGATTTTGTGGAGAAAAAATATGGGCGTCAAAATTTGCCTTTTCATCAAAAGCAAGGTTGTGATCTATAACGAGAATTTGCTGCGTTATTTCATCAAATAAAAGATTGATATTACCCGTACCCATGCTGGAGGCGGTTCTGTCTGAATTTAATATCCAGCGGTCAAACATATATAGCCATTTTTGGCTTTGTTCGCAAAGTGCTTTTGCTTGAGCTGTCTTTGCTACTTTGGCTTTTTCTAAGAAATATGAAGCAAATGCGGTACCTAATGGTAAATCAGCTTTCCATTCAGGAGGAGCATATTCGATCGTTATTGCCGTTATTTCTACGAATCCAATGTTAGGGCAGGGTAAACCCATTTTTTCTGCCAAAACAGAACCAATATATTCAGCCAGCAGTTGAGATATTGGCATCATCTTTTTAGTTTTAACGATAACCCATTGATTTGTTTCACATTTACAGATAAAAGGCTTTGTTATCCCCATCTCTGTCCTTTCTCGAATAAATGTAATTTTATCCATTTATTTATTTCTCTTCGCAAATCCAACACCAAGCTACAAATAACTTCTATACTCAACCGCTACGCCAAGAAGTTTAACTTTTGGCTTTGATGGACTTTGACTTTCCCATGAATATAGCATTCCCCATCCAGCACCCATGGGTCATAATGCTTATTATCGGAAATCACAGTGAAGTGTTTACCTGTTTTCTGAATACGTTTAACAAATATGTAGTTATCATAGGTAAATACATAAACACCATCGCCATCATAACTATCCACACTAGTGTCGATAAAAAGCAAATCACCGTTTTCAAATGTAGGGCTCATTGAATCGCCTTTTACAGAAATAATAGAGATATTTATTGGATTCATCCCTCTAAATAACTCTAAGTAGCTTTCTGTATTAAATTTAATTTGGTTAATTACCTCTACAACATCTCCACTTGCCCCAAATCCTGCCGATGCTTTTACATCAAGAACATTAAATATAATGGCATTATCTTCATATTCTTTTTCTTTAAGCTCTATATCTAACGAAGAAAAATTAGCTTCACCCTCTCCGGTTTGAAGCCAATTAGGGCTGACCTTCAAAACTTCGGACAATTGAACAATATGAGTTGTGTTGCCGCCACGTTCAATTTTCTGAATAGCGTTTTGTGACACGCCAATTTTTTCTCCAAGCTGAGCTTGAGTTAATCCTGCCGCTTTTCTTGCTTGTTTTAATCTGTTTGCTAGTGAGCTCATAGTTTTCTCCTTTAGCACATTCTAAAACTTTAGTTTTAAGACATCAAAAACACAAAGCTATTAAAATTGGTTGAATACAAACAACTAAAGCTATATAATGTGGTTGTTATGTTTTTTTTGAAGTAAAAGGTTGTTATGACTAATCCTGTATTAAAAGCTATTAAAGAGCTTGGTTCTCAAATGGCGGTGGCAAATGCTTGTGGGGTCAGCCAGAACGCTATCAGCAAATGGCTAAACGGCTCATCCAAAGTTTCGCTTGAGAATGCTCTAAAAATCGAAAAGGCCACAAAACAGAAAGTAAAGGCAGAAGAGTTTAGTTCTGAATACGCCTATTTACTTTCACGGAATAATCTACCTCAAGGTAAATGCAATGGCACGCAAAGAATTAACACTAGATGCAATGAAGATTGCAGACTCAATTCGAAATCAATCGGTAAAGGTTAAAGATTGTCACGCAGCAGAAGCGATTGGCGTAGATGCCGCCACAATCTGCCGATTTAAAGCAGAACATTTAGACAAGTTTTGCGCTTATTTGGATTATCTCGGCTTGACGGTTGTTGAGAAGGGATTAACCAATTTAAACAATAGAGAGCTTGATGCCTTAAAACTCCTAGCGAGTAAAGGTATTGAGAATGTAGGTAAATAAAAAACCCGTGCGGTAACACGGGTATTAGTAGGAGATGAATTATGACCCAATCACAAAACATCAATGGGTATTCTAGCGAAGTTACTGATATTTGGCAAGTTTACGAATCAAGAAAGCGGGAAATTAAAGCAAGAAATCTACCGCAAGAAGAATACGAACGAGCCATTAAAAAATTAACAGAGGAGCTAGCGCTATGAATGCTCAACAAAACGAACTTAAGCCGATTCTAAAACTAACGCCAAAATCTGAAAGTGAGGGCAAAAAAGTGTGTGTTGATGGTGGTTTTATCGCAGTACCTAAAGCGCTAATGGTAAAAATCGCTAAATTCGGTTTTACCAAACATCAACGCTCTGTGATTGATGCAGTTTTTCTCACTTGCTTAGCATTTCGCAAAGAAATGGACTGGGTAGCCAACGCACAAATCGTTGAATTAACCTGTATTGGTTTTGATAACAAAGCAAGTACTGCAAAACAAGAATTAGTGCGAATGAATGTACTTGTTGAGAAAGGTAAAAAAATTGGTTTCAACATGAATTTAGATGAGTGGGGAAATCGAGAATTTACCGAAACAGTCAAACATTTACCGAAACAGTCAAACATTTACCGAAACAGTCAAACATTGACCGAAACAGTAAAAACAGATTTACCGAAACAGTCAAACACAAAAGATATTATTAAAGAAAATATATATATAACCCCCTTACCCCCTAACGGGGAATCTGCTTGCACAGAAAATATCTCTCAGGTGAGCGGAGTCGGTGAAAATCCTGTTGCCGAAAAATCAACCCCTAAAAAGACTAAAGCGATGGCAATTGACTACGAAGGAGTTTTTGAGGCGTGGAATGAAGTATTCGCCGACACGCCCGTCCCGAAGTTGAAAGTACTGAATGATGAGCGCAAACGAAAAATCCGAAAGCTAGCCAAAGCCTTGCAATCCGAATTTCAGAACTGCTCAGCAAAAGCGTTTCGGGATTATTTCGAGGATTTTTTACAACAAGCGACCGCAAAACCGAACTCATGGTTGCTTGGGAACAATAACCGTAACTGGGTTGCAGATTTTGATTACTTAATGCAAGCGAAAGTCTTTGCCAAAACCGTTGAGGAAGCTCTATGAACAACACAATCGAACTAGAGCGCCTAACTGTTGGCTCATTGCTCAAAGGTGGATTAACCACACAAGCCCGTAGCGTGCTTGACTGGCTAAAACCTGAAATGTTCTCCGCTTTCAAACTTGGTGAAATGTATTCAGCAATCCGCAAACAAGCGGCTAAAGACAACGTAATTGACATGGTGTTGCTAAGCGCAGATTACGGTGTATTGATTTCAGATTTGGCAGAGGTTGCAAAATCGGTTTACAGCGCAGCTAACTTAACTGGTTACGCCGAAAAAGTCAGACACCTACACCAGCGCAGAGTGGCAAGCAAAGTGTTTTTAGATGTGGCGGGGGAATTAAATTCGGCGCGTGATGAGCAATTAGACAGCATTACCGAAAGAGGCCTCCAAACCTTAATGAGATTGCTAGCCAACACAGGAAAGGTTGAGCCAGTCTCAATGAGTGATTTGCTAGAGGGCTACCTTGAGGTGTTCAAAGAGCGCAGCGAGGCACCAAACAAAAATCACAGACTCTACACAAACATCACGGCGCTAGATGAGATGCTTGGTGGCATCGAAGATACCGATATTTGTATCGTGGCGGGTCGCCCCGGTTCTGGCAAAACCGAAACTGCGATCACACTCACCAGAAACGTGTTGGAGCGTGGGGAAAGCGTTTTGTTTTTCTCATTGGAGATGAGCAGAGAGCAAATCACAGAGCGCCTAATCGCTTCAAGTAGTGGTATTAGCTCCAGCCTATTGAGAAACCCTTTTAAAATGACTGATGAGGACTTTGCGAGAATGGGGGAAGCGTTGGGTCGTCTAAATTCGCAATCGCTTTATATCGTTGATAAAGGTGGTCTAACAATGGATCAGATTCTAGGGATCGCAAACAACCACTTAGACCAAGTTGGCAGACCTGCAATGATTGTCATTGATTACATTGGTTTAGTCTCACACGGCGCTTTAGATGGTCGAGTAAACCGCACCTATCAAATCGCAGAATCGATGAATAAGCTTAAAGCGTGGCTCAAGGACAACCGAATCCCTACTATCTTACTGTCGCAGCTAAACCGGAATGCTGATGATACTAGACCAACACTAGGCGAGTTAAGAGACTCTGGCTCACTAGAGCAAGATGCCTCACAGGTTATCTTAGTACATAACCAAAAAGACAAAAAAACAAGTGAGCCTAACCAGTACACGGAATGGATTGTAGCGAAAAACAGACACGGCAGAATGGGCACTGCGTACATGGAGTTCAAGCATGGGCAATTCTGGGAGTGCGACCAAGCATTAGCGTGGGAAAGTTTTCAAAAACCGATGAATACCAATACTGGTGGCGGTAAGAAATATGGTTGTTGAGATGCTAAAAATGGCTGGTGGGGTTCTGACTCCTCTAGATGATGAGCAAGCCGAAGCACTATCAAAATTTAAAACTGGTGAACAGTATCAGGTGGAGATTAAGCAGGTTCGCAATCCAGCATTTCATCGCAAGGTGTTCGCATTTTTTAAGTTTTGCTTTGAGCATTGGTCGGCAGATAAAACTGAATGGCAGTACTTCGATGAGCGCAAACAGTTTGACACTTTTCGCAAAAATCTCACGGTGCTGGCAGGATTTAAAGAGGTTAGTTACACAATCGACGGTCGGATGCGCGTAGATGCTCAATCGCTAGCTTACGGCAATATGGAACAAGACGAATTTGAGCGTTGTTATTCCGCGTTAATCAATGCGGCAATGCAAAATATTTTTAAAGGTTGCAATGATGAGCGGATTTTAGACCGCTTGTATGCGTTTTTTTATTAAGAAAAACCACCCCGAAGGGCGGTGTGGTTAGAATGATTGTCAAGCGTAGGGGAATGCTACTGACGTAACTCTTTTTGTGAGGCAATCGCTAAAAAGTGGCTACGGTCTTTGTAAATCGGGTTGCTTGCGACGCGGCTATCAATGCGTTTAATAAGGTATTCAGGCAAGCTGATGTTAATGCGGTGGCGTTTACCTTGATAAGCGGAAATATCAACATCAAGCAGAAGCCAAGTATCGCAATAGTTGAAATCTTCAAGCGTTTGATAGTGGCGATAGCCTTTATCTTGTAGTTCGTTGATATCTAAGCCGTCCTCAAACATCATTTCTAAGATGGAATGAATGGCATCAGTGGCTTGGGTTGGAATTTCTTCAAGGGTATCTGCAGCACTAAAGCAATCATATTTTTCAGTAGAAAGTGCTGGCACGGCAATGCCGTAGGCTTCGTTTTCGTTTGCTGGGGTTTCAATGCCGATAGTAAATAACATAGTCGCTCCTTTGGGTTAAGCTCGGCAGAGCTATAAAAGCCCTGCCGATTTTTTGATGGATCTTAATGTGCCGATTGGAACGTGTTGCTTGGGGTGTGGCACGGGGAACGTCTTCCCTGTGATGGGCGATTTCCAAATTTGGTGGTCTCCCTTACCGTGTCGCTCAAACGTACAACCTGCTTTTTTAAGCTCCTTGATTAAGTCGCTGGATCGCATGCTTCCTCCTTGTCGTCTTAATCTGCGGATAATTATACACAAGCATACACACAAAAACAAGTTTTTATTTTGATTTAGTGAGGAAAGTTGATGAAAAATAAACCACCCAAACAGCATAAATGCAAAGAGTGCGGGGCGTATTACATTAAAAAACAGTCTATGCAGCAGGTCTGTTCAATGGAGTGTGCGATTGCATACAGTAAGCGGAAGGCGGAGGAAAAACGTAAAAAGCAAGAAAAATCCGACCGCTTGGAAGCAGGGCGAAGAATGCGAGCGAGAAAAGAGGCGTTGAAAAGTCGCCCTGATTGGCTGAAGGAAGCTCAAAAGGCGTTTAATGAGTTTATTCGGCTACGGGATAAAGATTTGCCGTGTATTTCGTGTGGTCGCTATCACGCAGGGCAATATCACGCAGGGCATTATCGTAGTGTGGGAGCTTATCCTGAGTTGCGGTTTAATGAGGATAACGTCCACAAGCAATGTTCTGTGTGTAACAACCACAAAAGTGGAAATGCAATAGAATATCGAATCAATCTTATTAGAAAAATCGGGTTAGAGAGAGTTGAGTTTTTGGAGAGACATGACCACCAACCATTAAAGCTATCGATTGATGAAATAAAAGAACTAATCAAATTTTACAAAGCAAAATGCAAGGGGTTGGAAAATGTCTTATAGTGTCGAGCGAGTGTTAGAAAAATGGGGAAACTGCTGGGGGCGAGACCGTATCGGCACAGAATACCCCAGCACAACAATATCAATACCAGTATTACCAACCGCCAAGCGTGCGCACGTTAGATTTTTAACTGATGATGAGTGCCTAAAAATCGAAGAGCAAGTTATGAATCTACACGCAGACGACTTGCTGCAATATCAAATCCTAATGGCGCTATACGTGCAGCAAGCTAATGAGAGAGATATTTGCAATGCGCTAGCAATCTCTCCAGCTAAAATGTATAGAGAGCGCGCGCAAGGCGTGAGATTTTTAAAAGGGGCGTTTACTGGAGCAAAAATTAAGTTTATGTTTTTATAACAAGATGCAGCCAATTAGGCTGCTATCTAAAACATATCTAACATCATTTTTAACAACTCTGGTCTTGAGACTCCTTTGATCTCACACAACTCGTCAAACCGTTCTGCCACATCAGGCGCTAGTTTTAGTGATATTTGTTTGTAATTTTGTTTGGCGTAGGCATTTGCGTTTTGCCCTAGAGTCTTTTTACGCTCATTTGTTAGTTTTATATATCCCATTTACTCTCCAGTTAATTGCTGGCATTGCCAGTCTTTCCAACGTCCACGGCCACGTTTAGATGCCGCATAAATCAATCCCGATGTTGCATTGCAGTACTCGCCACCTGTACCGCGTTTACCACCTTGCCTTTTAAAAATCACGTCATCAGGTAAAAAGAGGTTTTGATTATCGCGGACAAATTGGTATAAGTTTTTAACAACAAATCTCTCATTATCTGGTGAGATTATTAGCCAAACCTTAGCGTGTACATTAGTAGCAAATTTACCTGATTTTGGGCTTGCTTTTGCTGCCTTAGTGGCTTTTGGTTGGTTTATTCTGCCGTGGCTCATATTCGGGTTTGGCAGCCCTTTATTACTTCTGGGCTCTCGCTCTTTTGCCTCGCCGCTATGCCCTAATTGATAGCGATGTTTTGCCACCGTGTCATAAGATTTACCTAACTCTATTGCTAATTGCTTGTTGGTTTTGCTCCAATCAACATTATGCCAACCCCTAAACCGATGCGACAATGTGTCGCCAGCCAATTGTCTGCGTCTGCGTGATACTGTATCTATTGTGACATTGAGTAGCCTAGCTATATCGCTCGTCCTCATTGCCCAATCAACACTAGACCAATCAATCTTGCTCATGACCGCTAGCCCAAAATAATCTCACTGCATCAATTACAGCAAATTGTTGCGCCTGTGTCATCCCAGCCAATTTGTCGTAAAGCGCAGTTAAATCTTGCGGCAAAGTGCCGTAGTGAGTGCGCAAGTCATCAGCTAGATTAAATGGCAATGCTGGTCTAGTTAAATCGCTACCTGCATAGACATTGTAAAGCTCAACCCATTCTTGGTTTTCCAATGGTGGTTTTTCTGATTTTGCTAAATGCGCTAGTTGCACCAGTGCGTTGTTGATGTGAGCAGAATAGTTTTTATTTTCGCCTTGTGGTGTGCGGTCAGTAATGTACAACTCTGCATTTTCAGAAATGTGTATAGATTTTTTAGCCATTTTAAACTCCAATAAAAGCCCCCTGCGGGGCTTATTATTATCTGCCTGTATCCTCGCCAAACTCATCATCAAGCCAGCGATTAAGCTCTACCGCGTAATACTCTAGATCTGTATTGCCACGATTGCATTGATAAACAACCTCATCAACTTGCTCAACCCCGAATTCATTTTTTAAGTTGTCAATGCGATTATTTACATCATTGATTTGGCAAACGATATCCTCCCACCACTCAAAATTATCCTTGCTTGTGATATATCTTCCTGTGGTTAATCCGTATTCGTCGGTTTCTTTTGCAAATCCGCATTCAGGATCATCATTAAAACCATCATGATTGCCAACTAAATCATTAAACCAATCACAACCGGTTGAGTTATCGATAAGTAATAATGTTTCCACTGCGCCTGTTTCTTTAATTACGACTTCCATTTTTTTGTTCCCCTTGTATTGCCCGCCGAATGGACGGGCTTGATGAATTACGCTTTTCTTACGTTTACTACACAATCTGCTGTTTTTAAGCCGTTGAATGTCTCATAAGCTAACCATTCACTACTAATAATACTACTTTCAAAATTACCTGTTTTTAAATTTTCTTCGGTGATGATATAACGTCCGATTGTGCGTGGGGTTTGTTTTTGAACTACATCGAATGTTAATTTATATTCGATGCCGTTTGTTCTTGTGATGATTACTGAGTTCATAATTTTTTTCCTTCTTCTGCCCCTGCCGACTGGTGGGGTCTGGTTAAAGTTTTTGAGGTTATAGCCTGTATCTCTTGGCTATGTGTGTATAGTATATAATATACTAATTGTTGTCAACACTTTTTTTAAAAAAAAATTCAAAAATTTTTAATTTATTTTTTTAGTTTAAACTTGTTGACAACTTGCAAGTAAAAGTATAGCATTAAGTATAAGTTGCGGTTTTAGCGCATAGCGAACGCAAGAAGAATTTTATAGCCCTGATTGGTTTAGCCAGTCGGGGCTTTTTTATTGTCAAAAGAAAAGCCGAGGTGCTGGAACACTTCGGCTTTTTTTCATTCCGTTAAGTTCGATTTAAAGGAACGAATTTATGATTAAGTATACACCAAAACATCAATTAAAGGTAGGTGGGAAAATGTCAGAAAAAGCAGCAGATAAAGTTGGAAATAAATTAGCTAACGCCGCGCTCATTATCACTACTTGTTGGGGTGTAAGCGCAATTATTTTTGCAGTAGCTTATTTTATTAAATAACCCCTTAAAAAGGAGAAAGAGGAAAGGATAATGTTTAAAGACCCAGGGAATCAAAGCTATCTTTGGTCGGGTTTTTCTGGTCTGCTTGCTTGGTTGGGCGACCAGAACAACCTAATGTTGATTAGTATTGCTATCGGTATTGTGACTGCATTAGTTAATGCATACTCAAAATGCTCAGAGGGGCGAATGCTTAAGCGAGAGGACGAGCGCAAAGAAGAGTTGCACCGACTGCAAGTCGAAAAATTAAAGCGAGGTAACAAGCGATGAAATTAACTAAAACACGCTCAGCGCTTGGCGTCTGCTCCGTAGTAACTGTGATTGGTATTATGTATGCGCAGTTTGGCAGTGAGATACGCATTAGTCCAGAGGCCGCAAAAATCATTGGTAATGCAGAGGCTTGTATGCGTGACCCGTATATTTGTCCTGCTGGCGTATTAACTGTAGGTGTCGGCTCAACTGCTGCTGGCGGTGAGCGCATAGACCCTAAACACCGCTACACAGACATAGAGATTGCGGAGCGGTGGAAAAACGACATTAAGCAAGCCGAAAACTGCGTAGATAGATTTGCTAATGGTCGCGTATTACCTCAATCAGTATTTAATGCAACGGTATCAATTACCTTTAACGCTGGTTGCGGTGCACTTAAAAACTCGACAATGTTTAAGTATTTGAGAGCAGGCAAGTATGAGCAGGCCTGTAATGAGCTACCTAAATGGGTTTACGGTGGCGGACGTAAATTGCAAGGGTTGGTTAATCGCCGAGACAAAGAGAGAGCGCTATGCTTAACAGATTTAACATCGCACTAATTGCAGTGATTTTGGGCTTGTGCCTCTGGTCATGGGGTCAGCATCAAGATGTATTAGACTTAAGAGCCAAGAACCAAGCGCAAGCCCAAACCATATTTGCGCAAGAGGTCGTCAATAAACAGCTAGGCGCCCAGCTTGAGGAGGAGCGCCTAGCTATTGAAGCGCAACAACAAGTAGTCAATGAGCTAAAAGCTAAAGCGGAGAGTAAGCGTGAGATTATCAAATCAGTACTATCAACGGAGCCTTGCGCTCATACTACTATGCCTCGCACCGTTATTGAGCAGTTGCAGTCAAAAGGTAACAACAAAGACTGAGTACCTAGCACCACCGCAAGCGTATTTACTGCCTTGTCCGCAGACTCCATTTACAGGCGAGACTTACGGAGATGCTATCGACTATCTTGTTGTAGTGATGAGTGAGCGTGAGCTATGTGCTAAGCAAGTTGATAGTGTGCGTAACTGGGTTGAGGGTCATAAGTAATATGTTTGGCTATAAAACAAAGCAACAGTTGATTGATGAGGGCTATGAGTATTACGGTAGCTTATGGGGTATCCCTTGTTACATCGCTGATATAGAGTCAGGTGCACCTATTATCACAACTGCTAACTTTATCCCGCAATGGGTTTTAGATATTGCCGATTGGATTATCTTCACTATGGACGGGATTATTGACCCATACGGGGCGCCACCTATGTTTAAGATAAAGCTCAAGGGTAAAATCGTAGCAGACAATAGTGATTCATAGATAAGGCGAGAGTGTTAATGCTCTCGCTTTTATTTTGTGTAAATTAAATGCTACATAATTTACGTATGGTTTCGGGTTTGGTTAGATAAAATCCCGAGAAAATACGCAAGCTATGTGATGTATATGTAACAAAAAAAGGTACTCCTGAGGGGACTCCCCTTTCCACGGGGTTTCGGGCTCGCGGTTTTCGACAGTTTTTTGAATTTTTCGGCGATCCACCACAACAAAATAACGCATTGTTTTTGTTAATGTTTTTATGTTGGTGGTTGTTCATTTTTAGTTTTGAGGGATTGTACTGTGAGTGAGTATTACAGTATTAGCAAAATGGCTACTATTGCTGGGTGCGATAGACGCACAATGTCGGCGAGAGTAAGTCACCTCACGCCGGAAAAAGAAACGACCAATTACAAAGGATTTTCCCTCAAGCAGATATTAAAATTATTGCTTGAGGATACCCGCACAAAAGACGTTGATGGGCTGTCACCGTCGGATCAGTTGGCTTACTGGAACGCGCAGTTAAAACAACTTGAGTATAAAAAACGTCTTGGCGAGGTTTGCGAGGTTGCGGACGCATCTAGACAAATGTCAATCATCGTTAAGGGGATGTTGCAACCACAAGAAACACTGGCAGACAGAGCAGAAGCGGCAGGAATGCCATTAGAATGGGTTATTTGGTTACAGAAAGAGATTGATAAAAACCGCGACGAAGCGGCGGATCTAATCTTAGAGGATGAAACGGATGTATGCGAAAGCGAGTGATATTAGAAAAGATTTAGCGGAGATGATAAAAGCGCCAAATCGAATGAAAGTATCCGAAGCTGTCTCACAATATATGCGTGTTCCGCTTGGTGGTGGTTCATCTGTGAGATGGGACAAAGACCGTACGCCTTATGTTATTGAGCCGATGGATTGCCTTAACTCACGGGAATATGACGCGGTTATTTTTGTTGGACCAGCGCGTACCGGTAAAACAGTTGGATTGATTGACGGTTGGATAACTTACTCAATTATATGTGACCCGTCTGATTTTTTGCTTGTACAACTAACGCAGGAAAAAGCCAGTGAGCATAGCCGAAAACGCTTAGACCGTACTTTTAGATGTTCGCCAGAAGTTGCAAGCCGACTAAGCCCTTATAAAAATGATAACAACGTACACGACAAATATTTTCGCGCTGGAAATCTGTTAAAAATTGGCTGGCCGTCTATTAACGTTTTATCGTCATCTGATTACAAGTATGTTGCATTAACCGATTACGACCGCTGGCCAGATGATGTTGACGGTGAGGGGGACGGATTTAGTTTAGCGTCCAAGCGTACCACCACTTTTATGTCATCCGGCATGACGATGGTGGAAAGCTCACCCGGCAAAGATATTGTTGATCTAAAGTATCATCCGAAATCAACGCACGAAGCCCCCCCGACGACAGGGATTTTATCATTATATAACCGTGGCGATCGCCGCCGTTTTTACTGGCAATGCCCACACTGCGGGGAATGGCTTGAACCGAGCATGGCTAACATGATCGGCTATCGTGATGATACGGATTTTGTCGATGCAAGCAAAAAAGCACGGTTACAGTGTCCGCACTGCCAAGGCGTCATTGAGCCAAGCAAAAAGCGCGATCTAAATATCAGCGGAAAATGGCTCAAAGAGGGGCAAACAATCGACAAAAACGGTGTTATCCATGGCGAAGGAAGAAAATCCCGTATCGCGTCGTTTTGGCTTGAGGGGCCAGCGGCAGCGTATCAGACATGGGAGCAACTAACTTATAAACTCCTCAACGCCGAGCATGAATTTGAGATGACTGGCAGTGAGGAAACTCTGAAAGCGGTGACGAATACCGACTGGGGATTACCTTATTTACCACGCTCAGCACTTGAGCAACGCCGCAGTGAAGAGTTGATGGAGCGACGCGAAGATATCGAAAAAAAAACGGTGCCTTATGGGTGCCGTTTTTTATTGGCTGCAGTCGATGTACAAGGGGGGCATAATCGTCGTTTTGTAGTGCAGGTTGTTGGTTATGGTGAAAACAGTGAGCGATGGATTATCGATAGATATAACATCAAGTTATCGTTAAGAGCTAATGCAGATGGGGAATGCTTACCAATTGACCCGTCGGCTTATCCTGAAGACTGGGATTTACTTATTAGTGATGTGCTTAATAAGCAATATCAAGTTGAGGGATTAGATGGTGGGTTTATGCCAATACTTGCTATGGCTGTTGATAGTGGTGGTGAGGACGGTGTAACAGATAATGCCTATAAGTTTTGGCGCGAGTGTAAGCGCAATGGTGTGTCAAAACGCGTTTATCTTGTTAAAGGTGATAGCACGCGGCGTCAAAAACTTATAACACGCACTTATCCAGATAACACCTCAAGGTCAGATCGCCATGCTCAAGCGCGCGGCGATGTACCACTGTATCTACTCCAAACAGACCAATTAAAAGACCGTATCAGTAACGCATTAAGCCGAGATACTGTTGGTTCTAATTATATCCACTTCCCAGCATGGCTGGGAGAATGGTTTTTTGATGAGCTGACCTATGAGGAGCGTGGCTCTGACGGTAAGTGGCGTAAACCAGGTAAAGGTAATAATGAGGCGTTTGACTTACTTTGTTATGCTCATGCAATAGCTATTTTGCGTGGCTATGAGCGTATTAAGTGGGGCGATGAGGATAATATCCCGTATTGGGCAAGATTGCCGAATGTTAACCCTGATGTAATCCGAAAAGACACCTCTACGTCAGAGGAGTCTATAGAAACCGTGACGGAAGCTGAACAAAGTAAACCGCAACCGAAAGCCAAGGTGAAAAGTAATTGGTTAAACGGTGGTGGGAGTAAGAAAAAAGGCGGCTGGCTTTAACGAACGCAAATCTGCGTTGGTTGCTATGCATTATTGAGAAAAGGTAAAAATGGCAATTTACGAACAAGACGAGCTCGAGGATAAAATCCGAGAACTTGACGAAAAGATTGATAACGCCCAAAGCCAAGTTAGTTTTAATGGGCGCTCGGTATCTTATCAAGTGTCCGAATGGACAAAGCAGCGTGACCGCTATCAACGTATGTTAGACGAGTTGTTGGCTGCTACAGGGCAAGGTGTTAAGCGCCACAGAATCAAATATGCGAGATTTTAAAAAATGGGAATGTTAGATAAAGCGATTGCCGCAATCTCGCCTAAATGGGGAGCGCAAAGAGCTAAAAACCGTTATGTGATGAATGCGTATGAAGCAGCAATGCCTAATCGCACGCATAAAGCTAAACGGGAAAGCCAAGGTGCGAACTCATCCATTAAGCAAAGCGCAGTCAGTCTGCGAGAGCAAGCTAGAGCTTTAGACCAAAATCACGATATTGTAATCGGGATTTTAGACAAAATGGAAGAGCGCGTTATCGGCTCACGAGGAATCCATATCGAACCTCAACCGCTTAAATTAACTGGCGATGTTGATGAAGCACTAGCGGAAGAAATCCGTAAAAAGTGGGCGGAATGGTCTGTGCGGCCAGAAGTGACAGGGCAATTTACACGCCCAGAACTCGAGCGAATCCTTTTGAGGACTTGGTTGAGAGATGGAGAGGTGTTTATCCAGCTTGTGCGTGGCACGGTTGCAGGGCTTAAACATGGCACGGATATCGCTTTTAGTCTTGAGGCTTTAGAGCCTGATTTTGTGCCTATGTGGCAATCAGATACTGCAAATGTAATCCAAGGCATAGAGATTAACGCATGGCGACGCCCCGTGTCTTACCGTGTTTATATGGATAATCCGCAAGAAAATAACCGCGCTTACGGGCGAGTGAAAACTGTGCCTGCGGAAAATATGTTGCACCTTGCGTTTAAAAAGCGGTTGCATCAGTTGCGCGGAGTATCGATGTTGCATGGCGTGATTGTGCGCCTCGCTGATCTTAAAGACTATGAGGAGAGCGAGCGAGTCGCCGCCCGAATTGCTGCTGCTTTTACGATGTACATCAAAAAAGGTGATGCAGCGCTTTATGGAGATAATGACAGTTACGGTGCAGATAGCCCTGAGCGTGATTTTGAGATTGCACCAGGCGCTATCATTGACGACCTTAAACCTGGTGAAGATATCGGGTTGATTAACTCTAACCGTCCAAATGTCAATCTCGAAACGTTTAGAAATGGGCAGTTAAGAGCAACAGCAGCAGGCACCCGCTCAAGTTACTCAAGCATTGCTAGAGACTACAACGGCACCTACTCAAGCCAAAGACAAGAATTGGTTGAGAGTTTTGAGGGGTACGCAGTTTTACAAGATACCTTCGTCGCCCATATATCCCGTCCAATTTACCGAGAATGGCTAAAAATGGCGATTGTTAGTGGCGAAATTGATGTGCCAGCCGATATCGATACTGCATCACTTTATAACGCTGTTTATAGTGGGCCAGTTATGCCATGGATTGACCCAATGAAAGAGGCTCAATCTTGGAAAGAGCGCATTAAAGGTGGGTTGGCAACCGAAAGCCAAGCAGTGCGGGCAAGTGGTAGCAACCCAGCAGAAGTTAAGCGCAGACGACGAGTGGAGGTTGAAGAAAACCGTAAATTCGGACTCAAATTTGACACAGATTTAACTAATACAGGTACAGCAAATGCGAAAACAGAAAATGATTTTAGCGCCAGTGGCGATGACAGCGAGCGTAACAAAGACGAATAACCAGTCTTGGTACTCAATTAAGGCTAAAGCAACCGATACGGCGGAAATCTCAATTTACGATGAGATCGGATATTGGGGTATTACTGCTAAGAGCTTTTCGAAAGATCTAAAAGCACTAGGTGGCAACCTTAAACAAATCAACCTACATATCCACTCACCAGGTGGCGATGTTTTTGACGGTATCGCAATTTACAACCTACTTAAAAACCACCCTGCTAATGTAACAGTCTATATTGACGGATTGGCGGCAAGTATGGCGAGTGTCATTGCAATGGCTGGCGACGTGGTGATTATGCCAGAAAACGCAATGATGATGATTCACAAGCCGTGGGGTATCCAAGGTGGTGATGCAGATGATATGCGCAAGTATGCTGACCTGTTAGATAAGGTCGAAAACACGCTAATCCCTGCTTACGCGAGTAAAACAGGGAAAACACCAGAAGAATTAGCAGAAATGCTAACAGCAGAAACTTGGCTCAACGGCAAAGAGTGTGTTGAGCAAGGATTTGCCGACAAATTAGCCGAACCACTTGTGGCGATGGCGTCTATTAAATCACGAAAACTAGAGGACTATGAAAATATGCCAAAAGCAATGAAAGACATGTTGTTTAAGCCACAAGGCAACGCTGGCTCAACTCCAGCAACACAAGCAACGCCAACTGCGCAATCAGCGCCAGTAAGTCAAGCTCCAACTGTGACAGTAGATAATACTGCGCAAGTGCAGGCTGAGTTAAATAAACGCAATGCGGATATTAAAGCGGTGTTTGCTCCGTTTGGTACAACTCACAATGATTTACTTGTTGAGTGCCTAGGCGACTTAAGCATTACTGCTGAGCAGGCAAAAGACAAATTATTAGCAAAACTTGGCGCAAGCACAACACCAAGTGCGACAGTGGCTCATTATGTCGATAATGGCAATATTATTGGCGACAGCGTGAAACAAGCTTTATTAGCGCGCGCCGGTATTGATAAAGACCAATCAAATGTAAAAGATAATGCATACACGGGTATGAGCTTGCGCGAATTAGCTCGAGCGTCTCTTACAGACCGTGGCGTTGGTGTTGCAGGTCAAAATGCAATGGGCGTGGTAGGCTTAGCATTTACCCACTCTAGCTCTGACTTTGGCCAAATTTTAATTGATGTAGCGCATAAATCTCTACTCAAAGGTTGGGAGACGGCTGCGGAAAACTTCGATCAATTTACCACTCGCGGGACATTAACGGATTTCCGCGCGGCAAAACGTGTCGGATTGGGAGATTTTGGTTACTTACCACAAGTTGGCGAGGGTGAAGAATACACCTATGGCACAATCGGTGATGAGGGCGCTAGCGTTGCATTGGCGACTTACGGGCAGTTATTTACAATTACCCGTCAAGCAATCTTAAATGACGACATGCATTTGCTCACCAAAATCCCAGAAAAAATGGGGCAAGCAGCGCGTGCAACAATCGCTAAATTAGTGTTTGCGTTGTTAACTGGTAACGCGATTGCGCAAGATGGGAAAAAATTATTTGATGCCTCGCACAAAAACTCATTTGATAATGCAGCATTAGATGTAACCAATATTGATAAAGCTATCCAAATGATGAATGGCTTTGTTAATGCTCGCGGCGAACCGCTAGCAATCGAGCCTGAGTTTATGTTGTTACCAACATCACTCTACACCCGTGCTAAACAGATTTTAGGCTCTGCAAGCGTTGAGGGTGCGGATATTAACTCTGGTATCATCAACCCAATCCGTGATGTTGTGCCTGCGCTTAAATCTGCTCGATTACAAGCGGCCGACCCGAAATCTTGGTACTTAATCAATAAAGAGGCTATTGAGGTATCTTACCTTGATGGCATTGATACTCCATACATGGAGCAGCAAAATGGCTTTACTGTTGATGGCGTGTCAACTAAGGTGCGTATTGATGCCGGTGTGAATGTAATTGACTATCGCGGCGTTATTAAAGTTACTAATAAGTAACCCCAAACCATTAACTAGCAACCGTGCTCAATTTGAGCGCGGTTTTTTATTATCTGCAAAAAGGAAAAATTAAATGGCTAAAAACTATTTACAAGATGGTAACACTATCCGCTTTACCGCTACGGCCGCAGTTAAAAGTGGTGATGTAGTGATGGTTGAAAGTGTTGCTGCAATCGCTGTGTCAGATGTGGCTCAAGGTGGAATCGGTGTTGGCTTAACTACTGGTGTTTTTACGGTTAAGGCAAAAGCATCTGATGATATTAAGCAAGGCGCGGTTGTTTATTGGTCTGAGACTGATGGCGCAACCACTACAGCTGGCAGCAATAAGCGTTTAGGCGTTGCTTGGCATGCTAGCGGGGCATCATCAGCTAGTGTTGATGTAAAAATCAATGCCTAGTCTGTTTGATAAAGCGCTCGCACAAGCAGATGCCGTTATTAGTTCGGTAATGATGTCTGCGTTTATCATTGGTGGTAAGCGTTACCAAGCCGTCCTTGATGAGGCACCTAATTTAATGAGCTACGATGATAATCGCGTTAACGGCACAACACGTACGTTAACCATGTTTAAATCATCTGGTTACTCACCTAAATTAGGAGATATCGTTAAGCAGGGGCGGATTGAATACATTGTGCGAGGTTTTAGCTTTAGTGATGAGTTAATTGTTTTACAGTTGGAGTAATGATGACCGTTACCATTAAAGGGCTTGAGCAAATTATTGCAAAATCAGAGCAGTTTGCCCGAAAAAAATTACCAAGCTCGACAGCTGTGGCAATTAACCGTGTCGCAAGACAAGCAATGCGGAAAAGCACTCGCGCTGTTGCAAAGGATGTCAAGGTGCCAACTAAACTTGTGCGGAGTCGCGCAAGGCTAAAGCAAAAAGCAACAACTCGCAAGCTGATTGCGCAAATTAGTGTTAATCGCGGTAATTTGCCAATGTATCGCTTAATTAGTGATGCTAACAAGTCGGTACACGCCAGCAAAGGGCAGATTCGAGTTGGGCAACATCGTGTACAGCGCGGGTTTATTCAGACCTTAAAAAATGGGCGAAAGCAAGTGATGAGCCGACAGGGGAACGACCGCTACCCTATTGATGTAGTTAAAATTCCCTTGGCTGCACCGCTTACAAACGCTTTCCACCGCGAATTAAAAGATTACGAATCTCAAATTAAAGTTGAGCTTATCAAAACACTTAGCTCAGCTCTACGGAGGTAGCAATGCAAATCCATACTCAGATTCGAGAGCAAGTTATAGAGTTACTACAATCGCAGATTACAAGCGTTAAGCATTTTTATTCAGGTCGCCCAATTTTTGTTGATATCGATCAGCAAAAAACGGCGATTTCTGTTTTTATTGAAGATGCCGAATCCGAAGAAATCACGGTTTGTAACAGAAAATGGGGCGCAGCACTAAATGTGGCGATTTATCTCAAAACAAACCAGGGCGAAGATGAGCTGGATGTTATTGCAGAGCAAGTCAAAAACGCATTTGATGATACCCCTCTCAGCTTGCTCGATACTTGTAGCTTAATGAGTTATGACATTGAGCAAGACCAAACAAACCGCACGTGGTTTATTGCTACGGTGCGGTATCAGATTAGCTATGAAGATTAAAAAGGGTTAACTATGGCAACACAAACCACCCCGTTTCAGGGTACGAAATTCCGCATAGCGACTGGTGCGGAGACTCAAAAAAATATTACTGCCTGCAACTTAAAGCCAGCTACTATTACCGTAGCGCAATCAGGCTATAAAACAGGCGATGCAATCACTATCACAGGTATGGGAGCGCTTGACGGCACATATCCTGTTAAATCCGTTGCAGCAGATGTAATTACATTAGCTGATGAGGTAGATTGGTCTGGTCTTGACCGTCCGTCTAGCTTTGCGAATGCTAAAGCAGAGAAAGTATTATGGTCAGACCAATTCTGCGCTATTAAAAATATCGATAAATCAGACGACACCTTGTCAACTGTTGACATCACGACAGTATGCTCAAACGGAACAGAAACTGAACCTGGTGAGATTGAGTTTGGCTCAATCAAATTAAGTTTCTTTTATGCGCCAAGCACCGATATGCAACAGCGTTTACGCAAGGCATTTCACAATAAAGAGACATTCCCGTTTAAGTTGGAGTTACCAAAAGGTCAAGGCACAGTATTTGGCACAGGGTTTATTGAGTCGGGGAATGGCTTTAGCGGTGAGGTCAAAGGTAAGTTTGACAGCTCAGTAAGTATTAAACCTGCTGGCCGTGACTATCTGTTACCTGCGTAACGTTTGTCAGGAAAAACAAAACCCCAAGCACGCAATTACTTGGGGTTTTCTTATATCCACTTACTGACTTAAGAGGACATAATTATTTGGATAATTTTACAACAATATTCCCTTTAATCAAGGAGTTTATTATGGAATACGGTTTTCTTCAAACCATTCTCGGTGTCGCTTTTTTAATTCTTGTTTGGCGATTACCAAACATTCTCGCCGTTATTAAAGATTGGAAAAAATAGGTGGTATCTATGTCATTACGCGAACAATTATTAGCACACAAACCCAAAATTACTCCCATTACCTTAATGGGTGATAAATACTACATTAAGCCACTAACCGTGGGAGAGATGAATCGTCAAATTTTTGAGCAGCGCCAAGACCTAATCAAGCTAGCAGAAAAAGCAGGCGTAACACTCCCTGGCCCTGAAGATAAAACTTTTGATGATGCTTTAGAAAAATTGGCAAAACAATACCAACTTCCACGCGCAATGGCTTCGCGCTTATGTGATGAAAAAGGAGTGTTATTGTTTGATGCGGATAATTTAGATGATCTAAAGGCGCTATCAGAGCTTGATTCAAAATTGATTACAGATTTTAACCAAGCAATGGCGGCTGAGCGCCCAAAAGACTTAGTGAGCGAAGAAAGTTTCAACTAACCCTTTCGCTCGCACTGGGGAAAATGCTGGCAGAAATCGAACAAATGCCCGAAGAACACTTGGCAGAATACCAGTTATTTTACCAAGAACAACCTTTCGGGCTATGGCGAGAAGATTATCGATTAGCTCAAATTTCTTATATGTTAGCTGCGGTCAACAGTGACCCTAAAAAAGCGCCACCGCAACTCTCAGAATTTATGCCATTTTTTACTCAAAATGAAGAGGAAGTAGAGGACGATGATGGTGTGGCTGATTATTTGGCAAAAAGATAGTAAAAGCACTTGATATTCAATAAAACACTCTATATAAATCAATTATGAATCTATAGGAGTGATAGAAATGTTTGCAGTCATAAAAGATATCAACAAAACGATTGTATGGGTCTTTAAAATAAGCTTTTCTTTTATTATGTGTTTCTTGGTTTTTTTTGGTGTATTCCTCGCTCTATCTAGTATTGTGCCTCATATTGAGTTCCCTTTCCCATATATATCAGGATTGGCGGGCTGGAAGTTGATCGCTTATTGTTTGTTTTGGGCTACATGTGTTTACATTGGATTGCTGGCTGTAACAAAAGCATTTGTAAAACTCTGCGAACTTATTGAACATCTAGCAAAATAAATTTTAATAATTTTAAAATCCCTCTACATGAGGGATTTTTTTTATCAAGAGGTTTTATATCATGTCGGGGTTGGGTAGTTTAAGTATTGAGCTTAGTTTGGATTCAGCTAAGTTTACTAGTAGTCTAACTAAAGCAGAACGACAAACAAGACAATTTGCCGAACAAACAAAATCAGACTTCAATCAAATGGAACAATGTGTAAAACGCCTCCATAGTCAGTTTGATTCGTTGTCTACGCTTGGTAAATCTATAGGGTTGGGAGCATTAGCTAAGCAGGTTGTTAGTATCGCCGATGCAGGAACAGAGCTTTCTAATAAATTAAAACTTATTAGCGAGGGAGAGTTACAACACGCACAAGCTATGTCTGCAGTGTATGATATTTCCCTTAAAACTGCTCAATCAACGCAAGCGGTGTCTGCGGTGTATCAGTCTTTTGCGCAAAATGCAAAAGAATTAGGTATTAACCAAAGACAGGTCGCTGATATTACAGAGACTATTTCCAAAGCTGTGGCCATTTCAGGTGCTAGTGCTGCAGAAGCTCAAAATTCACTTACCCAATTCGGTCAAGTTTTGTTGATGGGTAAATTCCGCGCACAGGAATACAACTCGGTAATGACTCAAACGCCAGCTGTAATGCAGGCTATTGCACGTGGTTTAGGCGTGACAATGTCTGAGTTAAAAGCAATGTCTGATGAGGGTAAACTCACCACAGATAAAATCATCCAAGCGTTAGAAAAATCAAAATCGGCAATTGACGGGCTTTATGCAAAAACCTCAACTACTGTAAGTGGTGCAACGCAAAATCTATCAACAGCAACACAAAAATTAGTAAGTGACCTAAATGATGCTGTAGGAGGTACACAAAAACTTGTCAATGGATTGGATTGGTTAGCTAAAAATCTAGATTTTGTTGCAAGAGCTACGTTAGCTGGAGGAGTGGCGTATACTGCATTTTATGCTAAACAAGCTAGTGCTAGATTATTAGCAAATAAAGCGAAGTTGGCAGCTGAAGTTAGTGAATTACAAGCGACTGAACAAACTAATCAAGCCATTTTTAGACGCACAGCTCAAGAAGCAAATTTAGCCAAGTCAGTATTAGCATCTGCTCAAGCAGAGCGTAATAAGATTGCGCAACAAATTGCCGGTAATGCACATCTAGCAAAATTGGTTGTTACCGAAGAGGGGCGTAATCGAGTTCAAGCGCAAGCGGTGGCATTAGCTCAGCAAGAAAAAGTTGCGATTGATAATTTAACTGCGGCGCAAATGCGATACAACGCTAGTAAAACTGCTGCTATATCAGCCTTTAATTCACTTAATCAAGCTCAATCAGCAGCAAAAGCTGGTGCGGTTTCTTTATCTAAATCAGTTGGTTTAGTTGGTACTGCTTTTAATGGTGTTAAAGCGGCTGGTTCAGCGCTCTGGGGTTTCGTTGCTGCGAATCCACTTTTACTTGTTGGAGCAATTGGTTACGGCATCTATGAGTGGGGGCGCGGAATTGAAGAAACTAAGCAAAAGGCGATTGAGTTTGCCGACCAACTGGAGAGCATTAAACAATCTATTCAGACGATGGATTCGATCTCTCTTAATGCCACTAAGGCAAAATTAGAGCAGTCGGCCGAAGCCCAAAAAGAAAATCTTGTTAAACTAAGAAAAGAAATTGCTCAGCTAAAACAAGAAATTGAAAGCGTACCTGAATTCCGATTTTATGTTGATGATAGCGGTCATACGCAGAAAATTAGCACGGTAAAAGAATTAACCAAATTAACACAAGAATTAGCAATTAAAGAAAAAGAGCTGAAAGATACAGATGAAAAGTTAAGTGATACAAATAAAACTTTAGCAGATGTAATGGGGCAGTTACCTGTCTCTGAGCTTAAAGAGCAATTTTCTGCCCTTTTCCCGCAAGTTGAACAGTCGCAAATTAAAGTTGATGGGTTAAATGTATCTATTGGTAATTTAACTGTAACTTTGCCTAAAGCAAGCGTAGAAGCACTTAAATTTGCAGGTACGATTGGGGCGATTGCAACTAGCGCAATTCAGGCAGCAGTTGCGGTGGCTAATTTAAATAATGTAAGCGGTGGACAGTTAGGTGAAACTGCGCAGAAGATGATTCGGCTTAACCAAATTGATGGCGAGTTATCGTCTGCCCGTAAAACCAAAGATGCTAAAAAAATCGCCGAATTACAGTTAGAGCGAGATCGCCTCAATGGTAAGTTTAAAGACTTATCTGGTAATGATTTGCAGGCCGTTGAAGAATCATTTTTGTCAATGTATACACGCCAAGCGACAGAGGGATTCCAAAAAAGTGTAGGCGGTACGAAAAAAAGTGGTAGCAAATCTAAAAAGAGCAAAGGTACTGGCGCTGATTATCAGAAACAGCTTACCGACCAACTCACTGCAATGGAAAGCCGTTTATCTGAATTGCGTGCTAATGCAAAAGACATTGCTTTATTCGGACAGGTTTCGCAGTATCAAGAGGTTAATAAGCTAACACAAGATATTGCAGAAAATTCAGAAAAATATAGCCATTACAGCCTAGAAGGATTGAAAAAACTAAAAGTTTTAGCGGCAAGCATTGATTCTGAGAATCAGAAAATAGCTATCTCTCAATTTAGATTTGATAACAGCGAAAAGCTAGATGCAATGGAGTTTGAGTTGAGTTTGCTTGGCAAAACACGTCAAGAACAAGAGTTAATCCAATATAACCACCAATTAGACCTAGAGGCGGCAAAACTCAAGGTCGGAATGACGGAGGAGAATATCCGCAAGCTGGACGAAGAGATTGCAAAACTCAAAGAACGCCATGCTGAAATCCAGAAACAGGCTGAAAAAGCTAGAGGTAGTTGGCAAGAAGGGGTTAAACAAGGCTGGGCTAACATCGAAGCTGATGTGACTAATGTCGCAGCTAATGTAGCGCGAATTACGGAAAACACCTTTAACGGAATGGCAGACACTCTAACGGATTTTGTTACGACTGGAAAAGCGGACTTTAGGTCTTTTGCTCAGTCGGTAATCCGAGACATTACAAATATGATGGTTAAGATGGCTCTTTTTAATGCTATCAACCCTTTTATGAGTGGTTTTATGGGTGGCGCAGGCAGTATTCCATTTGGGCAAATGTTTGCGACTGGCGGTTATACTGGTGACGGTGGCAAGTATCAACCAGCAGGGATTGTACACCGTGGGGAGTACGTTATCACTAAAGAGGCTACTGCTAGACTTGGCAGAGGCTATCTTGATTATCTCAACTATGGCAAACGCGGTTTTGCTAATGGCGGTGGTGTTGCGGTGCCTAATGTGCCAATGAGTTATGAGCGCAGTAGAGAAAATAATGCAAACTCAAATCAAGTCAGTATCAACATCAACATCGACCAACACGGCAACACCGATAGCACAGTGACAGCCGAGAATGCGAAAGCATTAGGGCAGACGATTGAGGCTAAAGTGTTAGAGGTGCTGGTAAAACAGCGCAGAGCTGGTGGAATGTTGAGTTAATAAAATATCAAAAACATAACCCTGAACATTTGTAATGTTCGGGGTTTTTTATTGCCATAAATTTAATAGGAGCAAAAATGAACTTGCAAAAAATTGAGAATTTCAACCAATTTGTTCAAGTAAAAGGCGACAAAATTGTAACTAACACATTAACTATTGCTAGCGTGTTTGGTAAACGTCACACGGAAGTGCTGCGAGCGATTAAGAATTTAAATTTACCTTCTGAATTTGGTGAACGCAATTTTGCGTCCACCTATTACAAAGATAAGTGGAATCGCCAAAAACCAATGTATGAAGTTACTAAAAACGGATTTATGTTCTTAGTAATGGGTTTCAATGGGCAAAAAGCTGACCGATTAAAGGTGGCATTTATTGAGGCGTTCGATTATTTGCTTGCTCAAGCAAACAAAACAGGCTATCAACTTCTGCAAGAATACCAACAAATTTGTCTCCATAAAAAAATGGAAGAAGAATTTGCCAGTTATTGTGGTAAAGGGTTGAATCGCTGGAAAGGTAAAAAACCGAACCTCAACCAAAAAATGAAAATGCTTGAAGATAAAATTCAAATTAACTTGAATCTAGTGATTGATGAAAATTTACTAACATCACAAATATAACAAACCCCGAAGCGTTTGCAGCACTTCGGGGTTTTCTATTTTCCCCTTATTGTACCTAAGAGGACATCAATTGAATGAATTTTAATATAGAGATTGGAAAAATGCTAGAAGTAATTTCAAAAGAACCTATTGCACGCAGATTCGCTTATACAGTGATTATTTGCTTATTTATAGCGGTGATTTGGTGGAAGTTGCCTGATGTAATTATGGCGTTTAAATGAAGCTAGGCGGAAAAATGAGCAAAGAAGATGCCGATAAAGTCGGGAAAATGTTAGGTTGGTCAGCAATTATTGCAGCGGTTGGTTTTGCCATTGGCGCAGCGTGCTTCGGGATTAGTTTTATTTTATGAAATAAAATAATTATTTTACAGGTTGAAATTTCATTTTCTATCCCAAAATAATACAAATCTAAAATCTTATAAGGGTAAAAAATGGAAAATAATGTCGCAATTGTAACACAAGACAGTTTGGAGTTATTATGTAAGAATCATCCTATATTTACATTAAGGAAGCGCTTTGATGTGACAATGGGAAAATTCATTCTAACTATAGAGAAAATGGAGCATGATGGACGTACCTATGTTATTTGTGGCGGTTTTGAAAAGCAGGGTAAAATTCATTTTACCTATCCTGCGGGGCCAATGCCTTTAGATTTTTTCCATATTCATGGAGTTTTGTATCAATTTGACAAAACCGAAGATGCGGTCTTAAATTATCCGATTATGACTACATCATACCTTGGATAGCTATTATCAAATTGGAAACTCAATGTCGAGAGGGCGGAGAATACAATACCCGAGAGGGGAATAATCCCAGCCTACTTGTTGAGGTTTTCGAACCTCTCGACACCCTATTTATAGGGTACTTAATTTCGAAACAAAACAACAAGGAGTCAGCAATGACAAATCAAATTTCTACTCAAGTAATCTCTTTTCACGGTTCAGAACTTATCACTTTAAAAGTTGATGACGTAATCTATACAGCGGTTCGCCCAATTGTTGAGGGATGAAAAGGGGGTAAGTTTAATTTACACCCCTTGTCCTACGCTTGACAAGCTCCTCTGTTGGGCGTAGGATATTTATCAAGTTCTTAGAGGGTCATAGCTCTAATTACTGGAAATTTACAAGAGCGGTATTCACATTCACCACCGTAAGCGTGATTTTTTTATACCTACAATATAGCTTATATAGTGTTTTGCTATATCAGCTATAACAATTTATTCAATGCCGAGTGGGCGACTAATACAACACCTTCGGGGAATACGTCCATCCGTTCTCTTGTACGGACTATGAACCACTTGGCAACCCTTTTAAATTTCATAGAACAAAACAGGAGTAGGCTTATGTCTAATCAAATCTCAACCTTCAACTTCGATAATCACGCAATCCGCACAATTACAATCAATAACGAACCTTGGTTTGTTGCAAAAGATCTTTGCGACGCTCTAAGCATTAAAAACCCAAGTCAAGCATTGGAAAATCTAGATGAAGAAGAGCGGTCTATGTTTAACATAGGTCGGTCAAAAGTGCATGGTGGTGGCGGTCAGGTTAACATTGTCAGTGAAAGCGGAATGTACACCCTAATTCTTCGTTGTCGTGAAGCAGTTAAAAAAGGCTCTATCCCACACCGATTCAGAAAATGGGTAACGGCGGAAGTGTTACCACAAATTCGCAAAACTGGCTCTTACAGCAAAACCACAGTCGACCAAAGAACAGGATTGCGAAATGCGGTAAATATGCTGGTAGGTAAAAAGGCCTTAATGTACAACGAAGCATACAATCTAGTACATCAGCGTTTTAATGTCGGAAGTATCGAAGATTTAACCGAAGAGCAACTACCGCAAGCAGTTGAGTATGTACATAAGATTTACCTCGAAGGCGAACTTATTATCGATACGCCGAAAGAAAGAACGCACAGCATAAACGACGCTAGATTGCTAAACATCGTGAGTATGTGGTTTGCTCTATACAACAGCTTGGATTTACTCTCAAAAATCCATAAACCACTAAATATGCTCAATTCTCATTATGGTGTAGCAGCTTATACACACGCTACTGAGTACCGAAACATACTTGGACTTATGAAACGATTGCTTGAGCCTATGACAGATGGCTTAATTGTTGACCCAATCGAACAAGGTCACTACCACCGTGCGCTCAAAACTCTACGCAATTTTGAGCCTAGAGGGTTAGGTAGTATCGCTAGATTCTAATTGTAGGACATTACATAAAACCGACCGCTTGTGGGAGACTGCAAGCGGCTTTTGGCGTGCTTTTTATTTACTATTTTTTAAAAAGGAATGCAGATATGGAAACCTTACCTTACTGCCCCAAGCCCAATTACAACGTGGAGAATGAGCCGCGAGTCAAGAAAATGGGATTCGGGGACGGCTACCAACAGCGAAGAAGCGATGGGTTAAATCCATTACTGCGTAAGTTTTCGGTAACATTTAAGCTACGAAACGCTGAGGCAGCTAAACTGGTTCAATTTTTAGTTAAACATAAGGGTGTGACGGCATTTTTGTTTAAACACGAAAACGCAAAAGTAACCTGTGGCAAGTGGACAGAAAACCGAGATAAAACGCACACAGAAATCCAATGTGACTTTGAAGAGGTGGTCGCATGACGGCTTTGATTACACCTAAATTTCAACTTGAATTAGCCAAGCTGGAACAGACGGCGCTTATTGACTTGTTTGAAGTAGATATGCGCCACCTTACGAGTAACAACGGCAGCGCAGGCGAGTTATTCCGATTTTATGCTGGAACAAATGAGCTAAGCAAGCCGATTGTATGGCAAGGTAATGCCTATGCGCCATACGGTATTAAGGCAGAAGGTTTTGAGATGAGCGGGCAAGGGGCGAGTAACCGTCCTACATTATCTATTGTTAATTACGATGGGCAGATGACAGCGCTATCAAACGATTTTGAGCAATGCTTAGGCGCTATCGTTAGACGGCGACAGGTTTACGCGCAATTTCTTGATGCGGTTAATTTTAAAGATGGCAATCGCAATGCAGACCCGCAACAAGAGCGAGTGAGTTACTATGTTGTAGAGCAGTTGTCTAGCCTCACGCAAGAATTTGCCACATTTACGCTAGCACTCCCAGCTGAAACTGATAATGCCGTAATCAACAAGCGGACAATCCTCACCACTTGCTCATGGGTGTATCGCTCTGCTGAGTGTGGTTATACAGGTGGCCCAGTAGCGGACGAAAAAGACCAACCAACGGCAGACCCTAAAAAGGATAAGTGCTCAGGTTGTTTAAGAGGGTGCAAGCTGAGAGGGAACAGCTTGAACTACGGTGGTTTTATCGCAGTAAACAAACTTGGGTAAAAAAAATGAACCAGCAATTAAAACAACAGATTCTCGATTATGCAGAAAAGACCGCACCTAATGAAATGTGCGGTTTTTTATTGCAAAAAGAAAATGATTTAATGTTCTTCCCGTGCGAAAACGTAGCGGGAAACCCTCAAGAATTTTTTGAAATTTCGCCAGAGCAACAGATTCAGGCGGAGTCGCTAGGCGTGATTGAGGCGGTTATTCACTCACACCCGAAAGGCGAACCTACCTTGTCACTAGCAGACCGTAGATTATTTTCGCAGACTGCTTGTGATTGGCTTTTAGTTACTGGCGGGCAATTAAAAGTTTTTGTAAAGATTTTGCCACTTATCGGCAGAGAGTTTGAGTACGGATTTGTTGATTGCTACACGCTTTTTAAGGATTTTTATTTCTTGTCTGGCTGGGATATGGCGGAGTTTGAGCGCCAAGACGGCTGGTGGGAGTGTGGCGAAAATCTCTATCTTGATAATTTAGACAATCAGGGATTTAGACGGCTAAATCAAAACGAAGATTTACAAATTGGTGACATTATCCTAATTCAGGTTGGCGCAGATGTACCTAATCATGCCGCTATTTATATCGGCGAGCAAATGATTTTACAGCACTGTATGGATAGATTGAGTAAGCGTGACCCTTACGATGGTTACTGGCTTAAGCATACTCATTCGGTTTGGCGGCATAAATATGCAGATAAATTGGATTTTACAATCCCACTAAATACCCTTTGAGGTGGTTATGGTAAAAGTTAAATTTTACGGTGCGTTAAAGCAATTTGGTACGGATTTTAAGCTTGACTGCAAAAATGTTGCAGAGGTTTTAACAGCTTTATTTAGCCAGATTCAGGGTTTGCGGCAGCATATCCAAAAGGGTGTGTATAAAGTCCGAATCGGCTCAAAGTATCTTGATAATCGATACCTTGAGAAAGGCTTGCAATACAACCTTAAGGACGGAATGACAGTCCATTTTACACCAGTAGTTGCTGGTGCTGGCGCTAAAGTCCAATTTGTAGTTGGCGCTGCATTAGCGGTGGTTGGTTTTTCGACTGGTATGACTGCGCTTGGCGCAGTAGGTGTGTCTTTAATGCTTGGCGGTGTTTCGCAAATGCTAACTAAAACGCCGAGCATGGATTCTGGCGGAAGCGAGAAAGAGAAAAAGCAATCCACCTCTTTTAGTGGACTGCAAAACATGACTGCGCAAGGCAGACCAATGCCTTTGGCTTACGGACGAATCTTAACGGGCTCACTAATTATTAGTCAAGGCATTGAGACTTACGATGCGGAAACCGCTAAAGCGGAAGATAGAAGAACAAATCGCAGATTAGGCTTTAACATCAGAGCGTAGGAAAAGTTATGGGTGGTAAAAAAGGTGGTGGCGGTCGCACACCAGTAGAGGCACCAGAAAGCGGTCGCAGTAAACAACGGGTTAAAATTGTTGAGGTCATTTCCGAGGGCGAAATCCAAGGGCTTGTTGACGGCATGAAGTCAATTCGATTTGACAATACGCCAGTACAAAATGCAGATGATAGCTTCAATTTTAATAATGTCGAGGTCGAGGGACGAATCGGCTCACAAGTCCAAGACTTGATGCAAGGCTTTCAAACGGTCGAAAAAGAAGTGTCGGTGGCCACAGAAGTTACCAAGCGCACAGCACTAACCCGAACCGTAACAGATGCTAATGTAAATAGTCTGCGTCTAACATTAGGGGTGCAAGCACTCTTTAGTCAAAGTGAGCAGGGCGACACAAACCCGACAACAGTAGAGTTAAAAATCACAGTCGGCAATCAGCAAATCCCATTTGTGATTAGTGGTAAATACAGCTCCGCATACTCTCGCTCAATTGAGATTAGAGACTTGCCGAGAGTGCCGTTTACGGTAAAAGTTGAGCGGATTACAGCAGACTCAACCTCTAATCGCCTAGCTAATAAAACAACATGGGCAAGCTACACCGAGATTATCGACGCTCAATTTAGCTACCCGAACACCGCTTACATGGGAGTTAAATTAGACTCAGAGTATTTTAACAATATCCCCTCACGCACTTATGAGGTACATGGTATTAAAGTTAAGGTGCCGAGCAACTACAACCCAGATACGAGGGGGTATTCGGGTCTCTGGGACGGCACATTTAAGGTCGCATATAGTGACAACCCCGCATGGGTTTTGATGGATATTGTAACCAACAAACGCTATGGATTAGGCGAGCGCTTAGGCTCTTTTGATGTGGATAAGTGGACGTTGTATCAAATTGCGCGCTACTGCGACCAGATGATACCTGACGGCTACGGCGGTACAGAGCCACGATTTACCTGTAACTTATGGCTAACCGAGCAACGCTCAGCTTATGACGTCTTAAGTGATTTGTGCTCAATCTTTCGCGCTATCCCCGTTTGGACTGGTACGACGTTGACATTTATCATGGATAGACCAAGCGACCCAGTTTGGACTTACACTAATGCTAACGTTATCAATGGAGAGTTCACACGGCAGTATTCGGCGCTCAAATCACGCCACAACGCAATCCAAGTTGAGTATAAGGACAAAGACAACAACTACGACACAGCGATTGAGTATGTATCTGATGATGCGCTAATTCGCAAGCATGGTTTAAATCTTAAAAAAGTTACAGCATTCGGCTGCACCTCGCGCGGGCAAGCGTTTCGCACGGGCAAATGGATTCTCGAGACCGAAAAATTAGAGACCGAGACAATCACTTTTACGGTCGGCGCTGAAGGCTTGATGAATATCCCTGGCGACATTATCCAAGTAACCGACAATCATTACGCAGGTGCTAACATTGGCGGGCGAGTTTTCGCGGTTAATGGTAAAAATGTGACTTTGGATAGAGAGATTAAAATCGCTGGCAATAGTTATCTGAGCTTTATTAACGCAGAGGCAAAACACAGCCGAATTAAAATCACATCAGTTAATGGCAATGTTGTTACGCTTGACAGCAACCCAGTAGGCTTGAGTGCTCAAGCAGTATGGTCTCTCGCTACACGCGATATCGTGTCTCGACTCTATCGTTGTATGACGATTACAGAGGACGCCGATAATGGTACTTATACTATTATGGCGTTACAGCATGAGCCACAAAAAGAAGCGATTGTAGATAATGGCGCAAGCTTTGAGCCACGAAACACCAGCTTACTTAATACACCAACATTAGAGAGCGTTAGTGCAGAGTTATCTGCCGGTGGATTGTCTTTAAACTGGGTCGCAACACAAGGTATCGGCACACTTACCTATGACATTAAAATCCTTAAAGATGGCAACCTTTACGCTTACCATAAAGGGCTAAAAACAACCGAATTTTCTCTTGAGGGTTTACCCGATGGGGATTATGTTGCAGTCGTAATCGCTAAAAATTCTACTGGACAAGTAGTTAGCGAAAAATCTCAGACCTTTACCATTAGCCGACCGCCATTGGTTAATAATGTACAAGTGACGGGTGGGCTGGGTAATATCAGTTTGACATGGGATTGGGTAGATGATTTTACCGAGACCGAAATCTGGGTAAGCGAACAAGATAATCTCTCAACCGCTAAACGATTAGCTAAACTGACGGCGCGAATGTACACGCATGAGGTTGGCTCTAAACAAGTGCGCTACTACTGGTTGCGACACGTTAGAGGCAATAATCTAGGATTATTTGCTCAACAAAGTGGAATTAGAGGCGAAAGTAGTGTTGATATCGATGCAGAGTTGACGTTACTCAATGAAAAGCTATCTAAAAACATCAATATCCAAGCAAAACAGCTCACTGGCAAAATTGCTAAAAACCAATTAGACAGCGCTTTGGTTAATGAGCTGGTGCAAACGCAATCTACCGCGAATGCGGCTAACTCTAAAGCTCAACAAGCTCAAAATCTAATTAGTGTTGAGTCCAATAATCGAGCGAGAGAGATTGCTAACGAGGTTGCAAACCGCACCAAAGCAATTAAAGCGGAAAGTGATGCCCTGTCAGCAAAAATCCAGTCTGAGGCTAATGCGCGTGGCACTGCAATTACGCAGTTGCAAAACACCAATAACCAGCAAGCACAACAGATTGTCGCATTAACCGCAAAAGCGGAATCCGCACTATCTGGGCTTGAGGCTGAAAAGACTGCTCGCGCAAATGGGGATAAAGCAGAGGCGAAAGCTCGCGAAACTCTAACAGCCAGAATTGGCGGTGCAGAGTCTAGCATTAGCAATATCCAGTCAACTAAAGCTGGTAAAAATGAGGTGGCAAGCCTTGCTCAATCTGCGTTAAGGTCTGTATGGCAATCTGATGCGCAATCTGCGGTTGACAAATTGCAGGTTGGTGGGCGCAATTTATTGCGTAACTCAAACATCAATTACACAGGTAATCGCTATTTAACAAACTTTCAGCTCGCCCAAATCCCCGCGGTCGGAGAGCAGGTGACGGTGACTTTATGGGGTAATTTAGCAAGTGACCGACAGGCATTCGGCGTTTTTAATAGCCACGGATATCGTGAGTTAGCGCAGTTACGTAAAGTTAAAGAGGGTGTATATAAAGCCACCTTTAGATGGAATAATCCGTTACTAGAGACCACCGAAAAGGATAATAGCGCATCTACACATTTAAATATTTACGCTTACCCGCGTAGTGCTACATCTGATAACACTATCTCTCGCGTTAAACTAGAAATTGGCAGCACTAGCACAGACTGGACGCCAGCGCCAGAAGATGTGGATAGCTCAGTTAATGCCGTATCGGCTGACCTAATAAGTTACAAGCAAACGCAAGCAACAAAAGAGCAAGCGCAAGCAAGTAAGGTTGACGGCTTATCAACTCGCATTGGTACTGCGGAGGGTAAAATCTCTCGCGTAGATAGTGCAGTGAGCAACTTAAATAGCAGTACGGCACAGCAATTTAACCAAGTCAATGCTAATGTCGGCAAGGTGCAAAGCGCCGTAACTACTGAGCAAAATGCCAGAGCCACTGCTATTAAGAGCTTATCTGACCGTATCACAACTGTAAATGCGGCAGTGGGTGACGCCAAAGCCGAAATCAAAACAGTTAGCCGTGCGGTAGCTGATGTTGACGGCAAGTTGTCTGCTACTCATACAATTAAGACACAAGTTGTTGGTGGTGGTAAAACTGCTATTGCGGGTATTAGTCTAGGAGCAAACAAGGAGGAGAGCTCCGTAATCGTGATGGCTGACCGCTTTCAGGTGGTAGCAAATGCGCAGGGTACACCAACGCCAATGTTGCGAGTCGAAAAAGGTAAGACTGTGCTAGTTGGCGACCTTATCGCGGACGGCGCAATCACTACCGCCAAGCTGGCAACTAATAGTGTAACCGCCAATGAGATTGCAACTGGTGCGGTGGCCGCGAAACATATTGCCACAAAGTCAATTAACTCAGACCACATTGCCACAAAGTCAATTACAGCTGATAGGTTAAATGTTAATAAATTGTCGTCTGTTAGTGCAGACCTTGGTGAGATAACTGGTGGCTCTATTAACATCAATAATAGATTTATGGTTAATAACCAAGGCACGGTCGAAATGCGCTCTGGTGGCGGTAATGTCGGGCTTGTCGTAAACAACGAGCAAATTATTGTGTATGACGAGAGGGGTAATATTAGAGTTAAATTAGGTAAGTTGAGGTAATTATGGCTCATTATGCTATGCAGGTTTTCGGGCCAGACGGTCGTTTAATATTTGATAGCGATCGCAGGGTGCTTAAGTTGCAAGGGGTTGTAGTTGTTAAAGGTGTTGGGGCGCAACCAATCATTGTTAAGCAACACGAAATCCCATTTTTTATGGCAATGCCTTACAACTCAAATATAGCCTCTGGACGTATGGTAGAGTTGAGTTACGATGCTAGTAATAGTGCAGTTAGATATAACTCAATAAGCGATAATGAGTATCTACTTTACTACGGGACTTATTGATATGTATGGATTTGAGACAGGAACAATCGGAGCAAGTATTGACTCTGAGTTTAAGAGCTTGGCTTTAAAACGTAAAGGAGTTGGTGACGCCAATTTGAGTGAGATAACCTGTTTGGTTGATGAGGTTGTTGTTATCCGCGCAAGTTCGGCGTGTATTATAAACTGCTACCTTGTTGTAAAGGAGGGTGACTATATTACATATAAGCTTATGTGTATTCCCGCTGGGGATTTTAACACGCTAGATATAAGCTCACCAAACTTGCCGCATGATATCAATACGGCTAAGGGGTTGAAAATCGAATACTTTATTTTCGGCAGTCCCAACCCAGATAATTCTGAGTATGGTTTAAACATCTTTAATGCACATGGCGAGATTGTGTTTTCGTCCGACAACAAATATCTATCCCCTGTATCCTCTACTTACGTTAAGCCTGATGGGCAATCAGTCTGTTATCCAGAGGATATTGGGAGCCGCGAAAAGCTAGGGGTGCTGCTCAGTATGAATAGTGTATTTTTCCCCCCTCCAGCACAAGCAAATAATGGTATTCGGGTAGCTCAGACAGTAATGGCTTTTGAGCCATTTAAGGGTGATGTGCGGCGGATAGGGCTTTATATTACGCCTGCAATTATTGAGGGTAGCAGACCAGTAGCAGGGCTATCAGGTAATGTAACATCTATTATAGTTAACCTTTTAGGATTATAAAACGGAGTAAAAAAATGACTACATTTAATAAAATTTTAAACCCAGTTTACTCAGCAATTACAGCCTGCGTTAAGCAGGAGGATGGCTCAGTAAGTGTTAAATACGTAATTGGTACAGGCTCAGACTCTGGTGATACGGTGACAAATTTTACGCCAATCACAACGGAGTATAAGTGGATTGACGCAGAAATAGCTAAATCAGTCTTAGATAAACCATTAACCAAAGACGACATCGGCAAGACGACAGAACAGTTAGATATTGAGAGAGTTTATATCTATCTTAAAGAGAGTGGTCAAATCGTAGTCTAACAATTAAATTAAATCTAGCCGCACCTTGAGTAATCATTGTGCGGCTTTTTTTATTGGGGGCTTTAAATGGAAAATATCGAGCTGGAAACAATCCGTGGTGATGACGACGGCTGGAATTTTGAAGTGCTTGGGAGCGATGATGAAAAAATCAACTTGAGCGAGTATCGCCTTGATATGTGGATTAAACCAAAGAAAGGTGAGGTAATTAAATTATCAACAGACACAGGAGAAATTAAGGTTAATGAAAATCAAGTATTAGTAACACTATCTCACGATAAAACGCAGGGTGCGAAATGGGAGTCTGCTAACTGGGACTTACAGTACACCACGCAAGAAGGCATTGTAAGAACTATCGCTGGTGGCGGATTTAGCCTTATCCACGATGTAACGGAGGTGTAATGCTTACTGTTAGACTTAAAAATAAGTCGCCTATAGTGGTAAAGCTTAAACCTTACGCACCGCCAATAGAGGCGCATTATCAACATTTATTAAAAATCTATCAACAAGGTAAAGAGGACTATCAAAATGGCAAAACCAACAACAAATAACCAAGAGCAAGGTTTTATTTATCAATTAGGGCAAGATGTGGCTAAGCTCGGGATTGAGATTGAGCAACTCAAAAACAAAACAAGCAAGGCGCTACGTATAACTGTACCAGCCGTCCCATCTAAGTATAGCAGCTATAAAGTTAACGCCACAGTTGCTCTGCCAGATGAGTATCAAAATGCGGTTTGTTTGCAGCTAAAAGGTGATGATATTAAGCTTGTAAAAACAACAGATAAAATAACTATCGCTGCTTTTAGTGTAGAGCAAGTTATCTTGCTAGCGCCTGTCTATCGTTTACAAGATGTCGATATCACAGCAGAGTTTAACAGTGATACATTCGCACAAATGGACGCCGAGATTGAGCGCGCCGCATTAGCCGCTAAAGAGAGCGAAGAGCTTAAGGTACGCGAGACACTAATTTATAAATATCTCGCAAAATGGCTCACAGACAATTACCTCGAAGGCGTCAGAGCCAAAGCGGTAAATCGCAGATTTGAGAGTAATAGCATCAAAGTTTATGTAAATAAAAATGGGTTGACAGCCTTGTTTGATAAACCATTTGAGCGAAACAGCTATCTCCGAGAAACAATTCTTGATGAATCAATCTATACTGATGCTAAAGAAGCTATGCTGGCCGAGAAAGCTCGCATTGACCGTGGTGAGGTTGATTTGAGTGTAGCGAGTGATTTCAAATTAGTGGATTATAATTATATTAGCGATCTTCTCTAAAAGACAGAAAAGTGCGGTCAATTTTGGCCGCATTTTGTAAAATACGAATATCTTTATGCCCTGATGTTTTAGCCGATGTAATCACACCGCCACTATTTATCGGGTTTTGAACCAGCCAAAATAGCATGACTTCGTCCGTTTGCTTAAATTTTAAGTATTTGAACAATAGGCATTAGATTGCCCCGAAATAGCTACACCAAAACAACGCCTTATACTCGTCAATGTGTTGCAGTGCAATAGGTTTAAGTGCTCGCTCAGAGCACCAAAATTTAAAAGACTGCATTTTTGCGGTCTTTTTTTATTTTCTTACCATGTAATAAAACTATTAGGGATAATATAGGGTATAGAAAGCACCAAATATTTCACGGAATGAGAAAAATAGCTAGTATATATCTTACAAAATAGGGGGATGCCTGATGTTGTTGAAATGTGTTTAGCTCACACAATTAAAGGTATTAGAGGCGTGTATACTAAGGCGGAGGAATATATTCCTCAAAGAAAAGAGGCTTTACAGATTGTGGAAACTTTATAGACGAATGTCAGTTAAGAATTGCAATGGGAAATTTATAGAATAAAAGCCCCATAAAATAGGGGCTTAAAAAGTTTAGAGTAGTTTGTCTTTTCTCAAATCAAGCAATAATTTACTTATATTATCTGCAATAGTAGATCTTATAGCTTCTGAGTCGTACCCTGGCATTTTTGGTAATGCTTTATGGCTAGATACTTTTTTGGTTACAAGCGGATTGCCATTTTTTGATATAGTGTAGGTAACATCTAAATACATATCCATTTCTACAAAACCAATCCAGTCAAACAACAATTTATCAACAGTTCCTGAAATTTTTAACTTAGTAGTTGGTTCAGTTGAAAAACCTGCTGCAAGTAGTTCTTTGTTTAAAGATTGTTCAATTAAATCAGACACATTTTCTGATAAATACATAGCACCAATAGCGGCTGTTGCTGATTGAAATTGGTTTGCTTTTACTTCATTTCTTTCGTATGGCGCATATACAAATTTTCCAACTTCAACATCTCCAGTTCCCCTAATTGAAGGTGAAGGAACATAGTTTACAGGAATAGTTGTTGAACAGCCAATCAATGTAAAGATAATAGGTAATGTTAAGAACAGTTTTTTCATAGATTTCCACCTTTTGTCAATATATTAAATACAAGATAGATTATAAGCGTTCTTTGTTAAAAGTTAAGTCTATTTTTATGGTTGCTTGAAGTTTACGCTATCAAGCTGTTTTAACTATTCTTACATTTTTCAGTATCTACAATTTCCCTGATTTTGAATACCATTTTGTGTCCATAATGGTTTATTGCAAGTTAAAAAAATCTCCTAGCTTTTATACTAGGGGGAAATATCAACAAAAGGGAATTAAAAATTCGTACTTTGCAAGTAAGTGAAAAATAGTCGATTTAGAAATTACTTAATCAGCGTATCAAATAAAAGCCTAGTTATTAAAACTAGGCTTTTGGTTATGTATTTTCTTGATTAAACCAATTCACATAATCAAACTGGTCATAATACTTTTGTCCATTCCAACCAGAAAAATCAAATAAGTCCCCAACTTGTGAGGAATTTTCAAAACCTTTTATATAAAAACAGGAAGAAAATTCTGGGTATGGCTTATGCGTAAAAACAATCTTATTTTTGAATGGGAGCTCATCAAACTCTTTTAAATCTTTGTAAGTCGCCCCATCTCTATCGGTCATTATAATAAATAGATTATTTAAATTAATTCGTTTAAGCCGTGATTCCCATTTGGTTTTTGCCTCTTCTTCTGAATGATAGTGCATGAAATGTAAGGTAATATCCCCTAACTTTCCAACGGGATAAGATTTATCAGATGGAATGAATGTCAGTGTTTGGGCATTATATTCCTGCATGTTTTTCAGATATCGAATGAAATCGGAAGGTTCGAGATAAAGATTTACAAAAGGAGAGCGAAATGCTTGGTTTAAATCATGTAAGATCAATGCCCCATTACAGTTACTTGAAATAACAGACATTTCATGATTTTTTAATCGTTGCTGCAATCTTTTATTGATAGATGGACGACATAGTTTATTAATAATTTTTTTTAATGCAGATAACATTTTATTTTCCAGTAGTGAAATGAATTCTTATTATAGAAAGCCCTACTCAACAAAACAAGCTTTGTGATGAACATAGAAAAAAAAGCTAATTTCAGGTATATTGTTGGCTAGTTAAGTGATAATCGTAAGGATGTTTATGAAAAAAATAACTAAAGCAATGGGCTTAGCCTTGCTACTTTCTTTAAGTGGATGTAAATCAGTATTAGATGCGCCAACTCAAGCACAAAAACCAGTCATTCATATCCCACATAATGATCAACAATGGCAAGCTCATTTAGCTAAACTTAGCCAAATTCAACATTATAAAACAGACGGCCAATTTGGATATATTTCGCCGGAAGAAAGATTCTCTTCTCATTTTAATTGGCAATATAATTCACCTGCTAATTTTGGCTTAGAATTATCTTCTAATTTATCGAGTAAATCATTAAAACTTCATCGTAATGCCAAAGGATTAACAGTATCTGACAGTGAAGGAAATTCACGTTCGGATCGTGATATTGATGCATTGATGCAAGAAATTATTGGCGTATCGTTCCCTATTGATCAGCTCGCATACTGGTTGAAAGGTCAACCAGAAAAAGAAGGTCAATATATTGTGAATGAAAAACGTCAACTTTCCCAGTTTAGTTATCGATTGAATAATGTAAATTGGACAGTTAACTATGTTGAATATTATGAAGATCGTGTTCCTAATCTGCCGAAACTCATTGTATTAGAAAATGGCACACAAACCCTGAAAATTCGTATTGATAATTGGGTATTTTAATGAAATATACATTACCTAGTCCGGCTAAATTAAATCTTTTTCTTTATGTGGTAGGCAAACGTGAAAACGGCTATCACGATTTGCAGACCCTTTTTCAATTTCTAGATTTCGGAGATGAGATTGAGATTGAAGTCACTGAGAACCCTGAGATTATTTTAGAGAATGAAATCGAAGGGGTTCCTACTGAACAAAACCTCATTTACCGTGCTGCAAAACTTTTACAGAAAAAGACCGCTTGTTTAAAAGGGGCACGTCTTGCTGTTCATAAAAAATTGCCGATGGGTGGTGGTGTTGGTGGGGGCTCTTCAAATGCGGCAACGGTGCTAGTTGGGCTTAATCATTATTGGAAAACAGGGCTATCACTGCCAGAATTAGCGGAATTAGGCTTGTCATTAGGGGCGGATGTACCAATCTTTGTACGAGGTTTTGCGGCTTTTGCGGAAGGTGTTGGCGAAGAATTAACCTCTTGTGAGCTGAAAACGCCTTGGTACGTGGTTTTAAAGCCAGATGTTTCGATATCAACTGCAGAGATCTTCAATGATCCGAATTTACCAAGAAATACCCCTAAACGTGATGTTAAAACATTATTGACTGCCAAATGGGAAAACGATTGCGAAAAAGTTGTCCGAGAACATTATTCAAAGGTTGATGAACTTATCTTAAAGTTGTTAAAATACGCAGAGTTTAGGTTAACAGGTACAGGTGCCTGTATTTTTGCAGAATTTGATTCTGAAGCAGAGGCGAGAAAAGTCTTTGCTCAAAAACCAGCAGATGTGTTTGGTTTTGTGGCGAAAGGGCAAAACATTTCGCCATTGCATCAACATCTTCATTTAATCCCTTAATCCAACAAAGGATCTTTTCCATGCCAGATATTAAACTGTTTGCAGGTAATGCAACGCCAGAGCTTGCCAAACGTATTGCTAAACATCTTTATACTTCTCTTGGTGATGCTACAGTCGGTCGTTTTAGCGATGGTGAAATTCAAGTTCAAATCAATGAAAATGTACGTGGTGCAGATGTATTCATTATTCAATCCACTTGTGCACCAACGAATGATAACTTAATGGAGTTGGTCGTAATGGTAGATGCATTACGTCGTGCATCAGCTGGTCGTATTACTGCAGTTATTCCATATTTTGGTTATGCTCGTCAAGATCGTCGTGTTCGTTCTGCACGTGTGCCAATTACTGCAAAAGTGGTTGCGGATTTCCTTTCTAGCGTAGGGGTCGATCGCGTGTTAACTTGCGATTTACATGCAGAGCAGATTCAAGGCTTCTTTGATGTGCCAGTAGATAACGTATTTGGTTCACCAGTATTGATTGAAGATATTCAAAAACAAAATGCACTAAATAATCCGATGGTTGTATCTCCAGATATTGGTGGTGTGGTTCGTGCGCGTGCAATTGCAAAATTATTAAATGATGCAGATATGGCAATCATTGATAAACGCCGTCCAAAAGCAAATGTTTCTCAAGTTATGCATATTATTGGTGATGTTTCTGGCCGTGATTGTATCCTTGTTGATGACATGATTGATACTGGCGGTACTTTAGTTAAAGCAGCGGAAGCGTTAAAAGAACGCGGAGCAACAAAAGTTGTTGCTTATGCAACACATGCTGTACTTTCAGGTACTGCTGCGAAGAATCTCGCAAATCCAGCTTTAGATGAAGTGGTTGTCACAGATACCATTCCATTATCAGATGAAATTAAAGCATTAAACAAAGTCCGTGCTTTAACATTATCAAGCATGTTAGCTGAAGCGATTCGCCGCATTAGTAATGAAGAATCTATCTCGGCTATGTTTGATGCCTAATATAAAAGCCCAATCGTAAGATTGGGCTTTTTTCTATAGAAATCATATCACTTTTCTCGGCCTATACTAGGAAGCGAGATAACACAACAAATGGCTTAATATTTATGTATTCATTAGTTAGAAAGTTCATTTTTTCTATGCAACCAGAAAGTGCGCATGAGTTTACAATAAAAGCACTAAAAATGGCTGGTAAGCTCCCTTTTCCGATTTTTCCTACACCAGATAACCCAGTAGAAGTTATGGGGCTAAAATTTAAAAATCCAATTGGCCTTGCTGCTGGCGCAGATAAAAATGGAGAGGCTATTGATGGTTTTGGAAAGCTGGGTTTTGGTTTTATTGAGGTGGGCACGGTTACACCATTGGCGCAGGATGGCAATCCTAAACCACGCCAGTTCCGAATTTTAGAAGCTGAAGGAATTATCAATCGAAATGGTTTTAATAATCTCGGTGTGGATGTCTTAGTCGAAAATGTAAAACGTGCAAAATATGATGGCATTTTAGGTATTAACATTGGTAAAAATGCGGTTACACCAATTGAAAATGCCTTAGATGATTATCAAATTTGCTTACGTAAGGTCTATGAATATGCTGGTTATATTACGGTAAACATCTCTTCTCCTAACACTAAAAATTTGCGTAGCTTGCAATATGGCGAAGCATTAGATGAGTTACTTTCTGGGCTTAAAGCTGAGCAAACGCAACTTTCGCAAAAGTTTCAACAATATAAACCGCTTGTATTAAAAATAGCGCCTGATTTAACAGAGGAAGAGATCGCTTCTGTGGCTGATAGTTTAATCAGACATCGTATTGACGGTGTCATTGCTGGAAATACCACTTTATCTCGTGAAATGATTGCGGGTTTAACCAATGCAGAGCAAGTCGGAGGACTCAGCGGAAAACCGTTAAATGCGTTAAGTACTAAATTAATTATGCAGTTAGCAAAAGAATTAAATGGGGCTTTACCTATTATTGGTAGTGGTGGTATTCATTCTTTAGCATCTGGACAAGAAAAGATTGATGCGGGAGCAAAATTATTACAAGTTTATTCCGGTTTAATTTATGAAGGCCCTGCTTTAATTCAAACATTAGCGAAACATATTCGATTGAAAAATCAATAAATTGATTAAATTTAATGAAGAAGATTTGAAGTAGTGAAAAGATAAGCAGAGACTATGGCTAGAGCCTTAAAAGGCTAGACAAAAAATGGTTATTTTGTTATCTTTCTCTCCAAATTTTCTACATTCTTTTAACAATCGGATGTTTTTGTTAAAATATGCAGGAACAAGTAGTTTAAATTAGTTTAACACTCTTTTTTCTACTTAATTTTAGTTAATGGCAAGTTATTTAACTTGCTACTTTTTAATCATTTAATAGAAATATAAGGACAACCTATGTCAGAGATTCTTAAAAATGACGTAGATCCAATCGAAACACAAGATTGGTTACAATCATTAGACTCATTAATTCGTGAAGAAGGCGTTGAACGCGCTCAATATATCATCGAGCAAGTTATCGGACAGGCTCGTACTAATGGTGTTGCTTTACCAACAGGTGTTACAACCGATTATGTGAACACAATTCCAGTTTCTGAGCAACCTGCATACCCTGGTGATCATGAAATCGAGCGTCGTATCCGTTCTGCAGTTCGTTGGAATGCTATCGCAATGGTTTTACGTAGCCAGAAGAAAGATCTTGACTTAGGTGGTCATATTTCAACATTCCAATCTGCAGCAACAATGTACGAAGTGTGCTATAACCACTTCTTCAAAGCGGCAACAGAAAAAAATGGTGGCGACTTAATCTTCTTCCAAGGCCACGCTGCACCAGGTATGTACGCTCGTGCTTATCTTGAAGGTCGTTTAACTGAAGCACAATTAGATAACTTCCGCCAAGAAGCTTTCGCAGATGGTTTATCTTCATATCCACACCCTAAATTAATGCCTGAATTCTGGCAATTCTCAACCGTTTCAATGGGTTTAGGTCCAGTGAACGCAATCTACCAAGCTCGTTTCTTAAAATACTTAGATAACCGTGGTTTAAAAGATACTAAAGACCAAAAAGTATATGCATTCTTAGGCGATGGTGAGATGGATGAAATCGAGTCTAAAGGTGCATTAACTTTTGCTGCTCGTGAAAAATTAGATAACTTAATTTTCACTATCAGCTGTAACTTACAACGTTTAGATGGTCCAGTTAACGGTAATGGTAAAATCGTTCAAGAGTTAGAAGGCTTATTCACTGGTGCTGGTTGGGAAGTAATAAAAGTATTATGGGGCAGCAACTGGGATAAATTATTCGCTAAAGACACTTCAGGTAAATTAACTCAGTTAATGATGGAAGTGGTTGATGGTGACTATTTAACTTTCAAATCTAAAGATGGTGCTTACGTTCGTGAACACTTCTTCGGTCGTTATCCAGAAACTGCAGCATTAGTTGCAGATATGACAGATGATGAAATCTGGGCATTACGCCGTGGTGCACATGATAGCGAAAAATTATATGCAGCTTATGCAAGAGCACAAAAAGCAGATAAACCTGTTGTAATTTTAGCGCACCAAGTTAAAGGTTATAAAATTCCTGAAGCAGAAAGTAAAAACACCGCTCACCAATCTAAAAAAATGTCTTACGAAAGCCTTAAAGGTTTCCGTGACTACTTCCAATTACCATTAACTGATGAGCAAGTTGAAAACTTAGAATACATTAAATTTGCTGAAGGTACTCCAGAGTATGAATACTTACACGGCCACCGTAAAGCATTAAATGGTTATGTGCCGGCTCGTCGTCCTAAATTTGATGTTGAGTATAAAGTACCAGCATTAGAAGAATTTAAAGCGTTATTAGAAGAGCAACCACGTGGTATTTCTACGACAATGGCGTTTACTCGTGCTTTAAATATCTTATTAAAAGATAAAAACATCGGTAAAACTATTGTTCCAATGATTGCTGATGAAGCACGTACTTTCGGTATGGAAGGTTTATTCCGTCAAATTGGTATTTATAACCCTCATGGTCAAAACTATGTTCCTTCAGACCGTGATTTAGTTGCATACTATCGTGAAGCAAAAGATGGTCAAGTGTTACAAGAAGGTATCAATGAATTAGGTGCGACAGCATCTTGGTTAGCCGCAGCGAACTCATACTCTGTTAATAACCAACCAATGATTCCATTCTTCATCTATTACTCAATGTTCGGTTTCCAACGTGTGGGCGATATGATGTGGTTAGCAGGTGACCAATTAGCTCGTGGTTTCATGGTAGGTGGTACTTCTGGTCGTACAACCTTAAATGGTGAAGGTTTACAACATGAAGATGGTCACAGCCATATTCAAGCTGGCATCATCCCTAACTGTGTAACTTATGACCCATCATTTGCGTTTGAAGTTGCGGTAATCATGCAAGACGGTATCAACCGCATGTATGGTGAAAAACAAGAAGACGTATTCTACTACATGACCACATTAAATGAAGTGATGGATCAACCTGCAATGCCTGAAGGTGCAGAAGAAGGTATCCGTAAAGGTTTATACAAATTTGAAACTGTAAAAGGTAAAGGCAAAGGTCACGTTCAATTATTAGGTTCAGGTGCAATCATGCGTCATGTTCGTGAAGCAGCGCAAATTCTTGCAAATGACTATGGTGTAACTTCAGATGTATTCTCAGCACCATCATTCAATGAATTAGCTCGTGAAGGTCAAGATGCAGTACGTTGGAACCTATTACATCCAACAGCGGAACAACGCGTACCTTATGTTGCTCAAGTATTAGCGGACTTACCAACAGTAGCTTCAACAGACTATGTGAAAGCATACGCAGACCAAATCCGTGCATTCGTACCAAGCCGTCACTATCATGTGTTAGGTACAGACGGTTTTGGTCGTTCAGACAGCCGTGCAAACTTACGTGAACACTTCGAAGTGGATGCACGTTATGTTGTTGTAGCTGCACTTTCTCAATTAGCGAAAGAAGGCACAGTAACTGCACAAGTAGTTGCTGATGCAATTGCGAAATTCGGATTAAATGTAGATCGCATTAACCCGTTATACGCATAAAAATGAATAAAGCTCTCTCCCGTAAAGGGAGAGAGATTTTTAATCAACAAGGATTACCAAAATGTCAAAACAAATAAATGTACCAGATATCGGTAGTGATGAAGTTACCGTAACAGAAGTAATGGTGAACGTGGGCGATACCATCTCTGCAGATCAATCAATCATCAATGTAGAAGGTGATAAAGCTTCAATGGAAGTTCCAGCACCAGAAGCAGGTGTGGTTAAAGAAGTTTTAGTTAAAGTTGGCGATAAAGTAACAACTGGTTCACCAATGTTAGTATTAGAAGCGGCAGGCGCAGCACCGGCAGCAGAAGCGCCAGCAGCTGCAGCACCAGCACCAGTGGCAACCGCTTCAGCTGTTGTTGAAGTTAATGTGCCAGATATCGGTTCTGATGAAGTAAACGTGACTGAAATCATGGTGAAAGTAGGTGATAGCGTTGAAGTTGATCAATCTATCATTAACGTTGAAGGCGATAAAGCTTCAATGGAAGTACCAGCACCAATCGCAGGCGTGGTTAAAGAAATTTTAATTAACGTAGGTGATAAAGTTTCAACTGGTAAACTTATCATGAAATTTGAAACTGCATCAGCAGCGCCAGCAGCTGCAACTGCACCAGTTCAAGCAGCAGCGCCAGCAGCACCTCAAGCAGCTGCAATTAAAGATGTTAATGTACCAGATATCGGTGGTGATGAAGTAAACGTAACTGAAATTATGGTTGCAGTAGGTGATACCGTTTCTGAAGAGCAATCTTTAATTACCGTTGAAGGTGATAAAGCATCAATGGAAGTACCAGCACCATTTGCAGGCGTAGTAAAAGAAATTTTAGTGAAATCAGGCGATAAAGTATCAACTGGTTCATTAATTATGCGCTTTGAAGTTGCAGGCGCAGCACCTGCTCCAGCAGCGTCAGCGCCAGCAGCTGCACCTGCAACACCACAAGCGGCGGCAGCGCCAGCAGCTCAATCTGGTAATGTTTCAGGTTTAAGCCAAGAACAAGTGGTAGCAAGCGCAGCATTCGCTCATGCAACACCTGTGATTCGCCGTTTAGCACGTGAGTTCGGTGTTAACTTAGATAAAGTGAAAGGTACAGGTCGTAAAGGTCGTATCGTTAAAGAAGATATTCAAGCATACGTGAAAACTGCAGTTAAAGCATTTGAAACAGGTACTGTTTCATCAGCTGCAGCTGCTAGTAACGGTGTAGCAAATGGTGCGGGCTTAGGCTTATTACCATGGCCGAAAGTTGACTTCAGCAAATTCGGTGAAGTAGAAGAAGTTGAATTAAGCCGTATCAACAAAATTTCAGGTGCGAACTTACACCGTAACTGGGTAATGATTCCTCACGTAACACACTTCGACCGTACAGATATCACTGAACTTGAAGCGTTCCGTAAAGAACAGAACAAGATTGTTGAAAAACAAAAACTTGATGTAAAAATTACACCAGTTGTGTTCATTATGAAAGCGGTTGCGAAAGCATTAGAAGCGTTCCCTCGTTTCAATAGCTCAATTTCTGAAGATGGTCAAAAACTTACACTTAAAAAATACATCAATATTGGTGTGGCGGTAGATACGCCTAATGGTTTAGTTGTACCAGTATTCAAAAATGTAAACAAAAAAGGCATTATCGAACTTTCTCGTGAATTGATGGAAGTATCGAAAAAAGCACGTGATGGCAAACTTTCAGGTTCAGATATGCAAGGCGGATGTTTCACCATTTCAAGCCTTGGCGGTATCGGTACTACTCACTTTACTCCAATCGTAAATGCGCCAGAAGTGGCAATTTTAGGTGTGTCTAAATCTGAAATGGCACCAGTTTGGAACGGTAAAGAATTCGAGCCACGCTTAATGCTTCCATTATCATTATCATTTGACCACCGTGTAATTGATGGTGCTGATGGCGCTCGCTTCTTAAGCTACATCAATGGCGTATTAGCAGATATTCGTCGCTTAGTCATGTAATGAAATCTGTAAGCGGTCGAATTTGTAAAAAGTTTTGCAAAATTGACCGCTTGTTATCAAATCATCCGAAATGACGTTTTACGTCTTCAAAGGAAAAAAGATATGAGTAAAGAAATTAAAACACAAGTGGTTGTACTTGGTGCGGGCCCTGCAGGTTATTCAGCAGCGTTCCGTTGCGCAGACTTAGGTTTAGAAACCGTTCTTGTTGAGCGTTATTCAACTTTAGGTGGGGTATGTTTAAACGTAGGTTGTATTCCATCAAAAGCGTTATTACACGTTTCTAAAGTAATTGAAGAAGCAAAACACGCAACTAAAAATGGTGTTTACTTTGGTGAACCAACTATCAATTTAGATGAAGTTCGTGCAGGTAAAGAAGCCGTAGTCGCTAAATTAACTGGTGGCTTAGCGGGTATGGCAAAAGCGCGTAAAGTGACTGTAGTTGAAGGCTTAGCAGCATTTACTGACCCAAATACATTAGTTGCACGTGACCGTGATGGTAACCCAACTACTGTTAAATTTGATAATGCAATTATCGCAGCGGGTTCTCGTCCAATTCAATTACCATTTATCCCACATGAAGATCCACGTATTTGGGATTCAACAGATGCACTTAAATTAAAAGAAGTACCGAAAAAACTTCTTATCATGGGTGGTGGTATCATCGGTTTAGAGATGGGTACAGTGTATCACTCTCTAGGTTCAGAGATTGAAGTGGTTGAAATGTTCGACCAAGTTATCCCGGCAGCAGATAAAGATGTGGTAGCAATCTACACCAAACAAATCGAGAAAAAATTCAAGTTAATGCTTGAAACGAAAGTAACTGCAGTTGAAGCAAAAGATGACGGTATCTATGTTTCAATGGAAGGTAAAGCATGTAACGATACGAAACGTTATGATGCTGTACTTGTTGCTATCGGTCGTACGCCAAATGGTAAATTGATTGATGCAGGTAAAGCAGGTGTTGAAGTTGATGAGCGTGGTTTCATTCACGTTGACAAACAAATGCGCACCAACGTACCACACATCTTCGCAATCGGTGATATCGTAGGCCAACCAATGTTAGCACATAAAGGTGTTCACGAAGGCCACGTTGCTGCAGAAGTCATTGCAGGACAAAAACACTACTTCGATCCGAAAGTGATTCCATCAATTGCTTATACTGAGCCAGAAGTTGCTTGGGTAGGTAAAACTGAGAAAGAGTGTAAACAAGAAGGCTTAAACTACGAAGTGGCTAAATTCCCTTGGGCAGCTTCAGGTCGTGCAATCGCTTCAGAATGTTCTGAAGGTATGACTAAGTTAATCTTCGATAAAGACACTCACCGTTTATTAGGTGGTGCAATCGTTGGTAGCAACGGTGGCGAATTGTTAGGTGAAATTGGTTTAGCAATCGAAATGGGTTGTGATGCTGAAGATATCGCATTAACCATCCACGCTCACCCAACACTTCACGAATCTGTTGGTTTAGCGGCAGAAGTGTTTGAAGGTTCAATTACTGACCTTCCAAATGCAAAAGCAAAAAAACGTTAATCATAGGCTAACGTAAGATAAAGCGGTCAGATTTTGTAAAAGTTTTGCAAAATCTGGCCGCTTGTTTTTTTATATTCTTTAACTCAAAGTGACAGGTAGCATCAGCGTATCTAATATAAAACTTAGCGGTAAATCAATGACGGCGAGAACGCTGAAAATACCTCCTTCCTGCATCGTTTTAAAATCTAAAACCACGCCGGCATAAGGCGAATAATTCTCTTTAGCTAGGCTAATTATCGTGCCGCAAGCGGTTAAATTTATGCAACAGACTGCAAAAGCCAATTTGGTGAATATTTTTGTTTGCATTCTTTCTCCTTCGAATAACTTATTCTAGCCCAAAATTGGCTTTTTGGGTAAAATGGGGAAATTATTTCAATAACTATTGAGGATTTTATGCAAACTTACAACATTGCAGTATTAGCCGGTGACGGTATTGGACCTGAAATTATGGCTCAAGCCATCAAGGTATTAGAAGCAACACAACAAAAATTTGGCTTCAAATTAAATTTTAATCATTTCAATATCGGCGGCGCAGCCATTGATGCTCAAGGCAAAGCGCTACCAGAAAACACCCTAAAAGGCTGCGAAGAAGCCGATGCGATTTTATTCGGTTCTGTTGGTGGTCCGAAATGGACCAATCTTCCACCAGATGAGCAACCAGAACGTGGCTCATTATTACCACTTCGCAAACATTTCAAATTATTCTGTAATCTTCGCCCAGCGGCACTTTATCAAGGATTAGAAAAATTCTGCCCACTCCGTGCAGATATTGCAGCAAAAGGCTTTGATATGGTGGTGGTGCGTGAATTAACAGGTGGTATCTATTTTGGACAACCAAAAGGCAGAGAAGGCGAAGGCGCACAAACCAAAGCATTTGATACGGAAGTGTATTACAAATATGAAATTGAACGTATTGCACGCGTAGCATTTGAATCAGCAATGAAACGCAGAAAACACGTTACCTCAATTGATAAGGCGAATGTATTACAAAGCTCAATTTTATGGCGTGAAACAGTTAATGAAGTGGCGAAAGAATTCCCTGAAGTAACTTTAGAACATATGTATATTGATAATGCAACGATGCAACTTATCAAATCGCCAGAATCATTCGATATTCTGCTTTGTTCAAATATCTTCGGCGATATTATCTCAGATGAGGCTGCGATGATTACCGGTTCAATGGGAATGTTACCTTCAGCCAGTTTAAATGAAGATGGTTTTGGATTGTATGAGCCAGCAGGTGGTTCTGCGCCAGATATCGCAGGCAAAAATATTGCGAACCCTATTGCACAAATTCTTTCTGCTGCAATGATGTTACGTTATAGCTTTAACTTAAATGATGCGGCAGATGCAATTGAGCAAGCTATTCAAAAAGCACTTGCAGATGGCTATCGTACTGGCGACTTAGCAGATGAAAATACACCAATTTCAACCAGTGAAATGGGCGATGTGATTGTGAAGAATATCTTAGCTTAATGAAAGAAAACAAAACCACGCTAAAGCGTGGTTTTTTATTAACTCCATATTTGATATAACGCAATCACAAGTGGCATTGTAAACATACAAAGCAGCGTCGTTACCCCGTAAATAGCACTAGCCTTTTGAGGATTATTGTTATAAATCACCGCCATTTGTGTCACTGTTGCTGCAGAGGGACTGGTAGTTGCTAAAAAGCTAATTAGCACAATTATCTCGCCTTTTTCAATCCAATCAGTAAAGCCAATGAGCTTTATCAATATCAGTAATAAAATCGGAATAAGCAGCAGGCGCAATAGCGTGACTAAATAAATGCGCTTAGATGATACAATGCTTTTTAATGGAATTGCGGCAATTAACATGCCTGCAACAAGCATGGCATTCGGACCAATAAACAAACCAATAGAAGAGAGCGTGCCATTGATAATGTTTGGCAACTTAATTTGAAAAGCAAATAAAAATGCTCCGACGAGAATTGACCAAATATTGATGTTTTTGGCAATCGTCTTCAGCGATAAATTTCCTTTTCCTACAATAATCAAACGGCAATGTGTCCAAAATAGAAAGGTTTGAACCACAATAAAACAGCTTGCGTAAATGACCCATTCTTTGCCAAATAACGACATCACAATCGGAATAATTAAGTTACCAGAATTGGAATAAATGGAAGTCGCATGTTCAATAGGATCAAGGTTTAATAGACGCTTTAGCAGACTGCCAATAATAATCAGAATACCCTGAAGAAACACCGCCATAAGTAGTGAAAGCTGCAAACCTTGTAGAATTTCAGGTGTGTAATCAATTTGAAATGCCTCGATCATCACTGATGGACTGATAACATAAAGCCCAATAATAGAAAGCGGCTTGCTATCTTCTGATTTTAATAATTTTGATTTAACCAACCCATAGCCAATAAGCACAATAAGTGTCAGTTCAATAATTTTAGTACCGAGTAAAAATGCGATGTCCATAGTGAATTCTGATGAGAAAAGTTGTTGTTATAAAAGAAGAAAAGGGCAAAATAATTTGCCCTTTAAATTGATTTAGGTTACTCCCACTCAATTATCTTCTTTCAAGTTAAGTTATTGATTTATAGTTAAATAAATCAGGCTTTAAATCTATTATACCGTCAAAAGTACCGTCAATTTGAAAAATTAAGTTTGATTGCCTAAAAAATGAACAGATTGTTATTGGGGAAATTTTGGGAAACATTTTTTTCTAAAAAATATGCATCTTATTCACCAGTAATTTTTATCTGAATAAAAAGCAAAAACTACTTTTATAATCATTCGTTAAATAGTATTGTGTTTTAGATGTGAGTATTTATTAGTTGTAAATCTGACGGAGAATATTGAACATGTTTGATGAAAGCAATAAATTGCTTACCAATGCAATAGACACAATAACGTTTCTTGAAGAATTGATTCCTAGTATTGGGAATGAAATGAATACTGTTCTAAAAGAGGCAATAGAACTTGCTAGAAATTTGAGTGAAGAAAATCAAGCAACTTTGCTAATAAAATATAGTGAATATGGCAGCTATTACGAACAACTTGAATTGGCGAGAGGAATATATTCTCGATTAAAAGGCGAGCGTTTTGAACCGTTTCCAATGATTACTCTTACCGAATTAATCGAGAATATTAAGCAAGAACAAGGTGGAGTGAACTAGTTTTTATTTCATAAAAAGCACCTTAAATTCTTCTATATCTTTAAAGTGTACATTTGTCTGAAAGCCCTGTTTCCGCTTGGTTCTTTTATATTCGAATGTACACTTATTTTGTTTTAGCCCTTGCTGCATCGCTTTAGCAAAAAATGGTAATGTAACTTTATAGGCTAAATTATTAGCTCTTAAAAAAGTTAAGTATGCAGAATAAAGCGTATTCTTCCAATTTTTACTATTTGCATTCCCCACAAAAAGCCCATTGGTATCAGCTGTCGTTTGAAAATAACTGCAAAATTCAGTAATAGGATCTGAAAGTTGCTTGATCTCTAGAGCCTCATTACTTCGTTTATGCTCTAGTAAAATCTCTCTTGCTTTCAATGGATTATCTGAAAATAGGCTAAGTAAATGCTGTATTATACTTGGCATTTCAGCCTTAATCTTTTGGCTTATTTGTAAATCTCGTTCGTTGTCAGGTACAACACGAGAAAGATGAATAATCACACGCCTACGTTCAATTCCTCCACTTCTATCAATAAATTTAGTGGGTTCATTATTAACAATAAGGACAACAGCTCGGCAAATAATACTTATTGGATCTTTGTATTTGGGTTCGACCCGAATAAGGTCTCTCCCTGTAATAGCTTTTAGCCCAGAACCTATTATTTTGTAACTAGGTTGATCGGGACAAATAATAAGTAATTTATCTTTTATAGGGTAACGTTCTTTGGGATTATCAAGATTGTTAAGATTCAGAGAAATAACATTATCTAAGCCAACCATCTGCATGCAAATATCGGTTAATACTGATTTCCCTGTTGCACCTTCCCCTGTAATTTCAATAAAGAGCTGCCAGTCGTAGCGATTACTCAGAACCATATACAACAAGGCAAGTAGAACAGATTTTTTATTCTCATTGTTATCACAAGTAAAGTTTAGCCATCTATTAAAATAGGGGCTTTCTTGCTGTTTATTTTGATAAGGAAAGGGAAGAACAGAAAAAAGCCAATTATTAGGGCTATGCTCTAATATTTCACCAGTTACTCGGTCAATGACTATATCCGAAAAACCGATTAAATCACGTTTGGATGTTTGCATAAGAGGAACATCGTATTTTAATAAGCTAAGGTAATTATCCAGCTGTTTTTTAGTGTATTTGGCTTTAACCGTTTTAAGAAAGGAAATTAACCTAGAGGTTAATTGATATTCGTCAATAGGTTTCCAAATAGCTTGTTCATAACAATAAAATTGTTTGGTCTCTTTGTTGTAAGAGTAGTGCTCCGTTGAATGTTCTAGAAAGAGCTTTGGAACATCTGTTTCATTAAATTTTACTGTTGCCTCCATTTCTGCGAATTGAACAGCCTGACCATCACGAATACGTTTAAGATAATCACTTAAATTTTCTTTGATAGATAGAGTATCATCTAATAGAACCAATGTTGAAACATCAGAAAGGGTCGCAATACTTTGGCAAATCAATGAAATGTGTATATTGCTTAACTCACCAAGTTGGATCACTTTAGCTGCTCGTTTTTCTTGCCGCACAATCCGTAAATTTGGCAGTTTTTCTAGTTGCTCATCACCTAAGATGATAAATTTTTTGGTTTTATCTAAAGATAGACAATTAGAAAGCATTTCATGGTAGAGCTTATTCCATGCTAGCGTGCCTGCTAAAATAAAAGTTTCATCAAAGGGATCTTTCAGTTGGTATTCATAAAAAGGGGCTTTTTGAATACTCATATTACCCCCTTGTAGATTTTTTTGATTCAATCCAGGCTAGAACTTCATTTAAAGAGTATCGAACGGAATATCCCCCAATCTTAATGGATTGAGGAAAATCTCCCGTTTTAGATAATCGCCAAATAGATGTACTAGATAAACCTGTCAGCTTTGATACTTCAGATTTACGAATAAATTTATCAGTAGGTTGAGTGATTTGTTCCATAATGATTACCTGCAGTAAGTTGAACTAACTTGTAACGACTTGTTACAGCAGGAAAATTATAGAAAATATGCTTCAAAGTCATTGCAACAAGAAAAATAGTTTCGATTGCAATATTAAGTTATTGATTTTTGTTAATTTTATTATTTATGAACTTGTTCATTTCTGCAAAAATACCTTGTACTTTTCGTTCACCCATTAGTTTTAATTCTTCCACAATATAAGTCGTTAAACTCTCTTGAGTGTGTTTATGCTTTTCAAATTTACGTATTTTAGTCAGGACGGCACCAAATAAGCTAAATACTTCTTTAATTTCCTGTTCATCATAAGAGTCTTTATACAAAGCTATTCGATATTCTTTCAATAGATTATTTACGAATTTAGCTAATGCTATTACTGCAAACAAACCGAGGAGGCTAGCACAAGTAAAGGCTAAAATAGTGCCTAATGTAGAGCCTAATATTGAGTTTTCTTGAGTGAGTAGTTGAATAACCACTATAGGAACTAAAATAAAATAACCAAGAAGAAAGTAAAAGAATTCTCTTTTTTGTTTAAGTGTTAATTTATTTTGAAAAAGTAGTGTAATCGGCTTTTTAGCAATCTTCTCATATTTTTCATCATTTAAGATTGTAATGTTAGCTTTGATGCTCATGTATTTTTCTCCTCAAATTTACTTTTTACAAACAAAGGGCAAGTACACACAGCGATATCGCTGTGGACTTGCAAGAGAATATCCCTTGACCTTTTTATTTCAGTGCTACGCAGATTATAATTCCATATAACTTTAGGGGCTGTACTAGATAACTAGACCAGAATCTCTTTAACTAATTGTTTTAGAATGGAAATTTTAGATTTTATTTCACTATTGTTAAAGCGCCATTCGCATTCCTTCAAATACAGCTCAAAATGCGCTTTGGGAATGCCATTAAACTTGTGCAAATGACGTTTTGCTTGATTCCAAAAATTCTCAATTCCATTTATATGGTTATGATTTTCAGCAAAATGCGTACTGTGATTGATGCGGAAATGACTAAATTCGCAGACATCAAGCACATCATAACTACGGTAAGTGTCAGTGTAAACAATGCTGTCAGGCTTAACTTTCTCACGAATAATTGGCAATAGTGTTGCTGATTGAGCATTTGGTACAACTACGGTATAAACTTTACCATTTCTCTTGAGAAGTCCGAATACCGCGACTTTGCCTGCTGCGCCACGACCACGCTTACCTTTGCGAATACCGCCGAAATAGCTTTCATCAGCTTCAATTTCTCCTTCAAACATTTCCAAATGCAGGCTTGTTTGATAAATGAGTAAACGTAATCGGTGAAAGTAATAAGCGGCTGTATTTTTATTTACATTTACCAACTCACTTGCTGTTCTAGCCGTAACACCTGCGACAAACAGTTCAATAAGTTTATTTTGTTTATGCTGACTTAAGCGACTTTTTCTCATTTGGGCATTCTAATCTAAATGAAAGATTTAGTCGTTATCTAGTACAGCCCCAAATCTTAAATACCATCAACTTTAAAAAGAGTATGAAGTACAATCTACTTAATGATGAATTTGATTACTTGATTGACGAACTCAGAGAAAATGGACAGATTAAAGAAAGTGTAGCAATTGAAAAAGAAGATAATGATTTGGTGAATATTGTTGGAAATATAGTAGGTGAGATTGAAACAATTGAAAGAGAAAATAAGAATGGAGAAGACTTTAAAGTAGTTAATTTCTCAGTTGTGTCAAAAGACGATGAGGGAAATAAGACTTATACAAATTGTTCGGCTTATGGAGATAAGGGAGATATTCCAAAGGATTTTAAGCAAGGTAACTTTGTAAAGCTTTTTGGTCAAGTAAGAACATCCATTGACGATAACGGAAAGGAACATACTAATATTAGAATCCTATCGTCTAAGCTTTTAAAAGCAAAGGAACAGATGAAAAATCAAGAAGAAAAGAAAGAATCTGTGCTTGGAGCAATAAAGAAATATAAGGCTGAAGAAAAAGCAAAACCTATGGAGAAGAAAGAATCTTCAAAGGAAACGGAGAGATAGATATGTCGGTGTGGTATTCTGGCTGCACCGATTATTTTTTATTTTAAAATTAGTTCGAGAAAAGAGAAGATAACACCACTAAAAGTTCTATTATTGTGTTATAATAGAAACGATATGATATTAAGATGGATAAGACTGGAGGATAATCATGTCTAAACTAAGCTATAAAAAATTATTTAAGAAATTAATAGATATAGAAATGAAGAATACTGAGCTTATGGAAAAAGCAAAAGTAAGTAAAAGTACATTCTACAAAATAAAAAATGGCGAAAATGTTACTACTGATGTATTGCTAAGGATATGTGATGTATTGGAATGTGATATTTCGGAGATTGTGGAATGTGTAGAAATTGAAGATAAATGAAAATAAAGATATATGAAAAAATGGGAAGGAGATTTAATAATGGGAAATTCAATATTAAATAAAGCTAGATATAGTAGCAATAATACAGATGAGTGGTATACAGATTATAAAACAATAGAAAATGAAGTTAAGCATTATGAATCTCAATTCAATGGAAAAAAAGTTTTGTGTAATTGTGATGATCCTTACGAATCTGCTTTTGCAAAATATTTCCTTAAAAACTTCAATTGTTTAAATCTTAAAAAACTTGTATGCATATCATATGCAAAGTCAGCGATGCATTCTAGTGAAGATGGCAGAGGGCTTCTACTTGAAGTTGATAAAATGCCATATTTTACTGATGGCGATTTAAATAATGACAAGATATTTGAAGCTTTAAATAGTAATGGGAATATTAAAAAGTTAATTGGGGATGGTGATTTTAGAAGTCAAGAATGTATAAATTATTTAATCGATTCTGATATCGTTGTAACCAATCCACCTTTTTCTAAGTTTACAGAATTATTTTCATTAATTACAAAATATGACAAACAATATTTATTGATTAGTAATCAGAATGCAATAACATATAAAGAAATTTTTCCTTATATAAAGAATAATAAGGCTCGTGTGGGATATCATTTTGGAGATATGGCATTTAGGGTACCAGATGATACAGAACCTAGGAAAACAAGATTTTGGGTAGATGAATTTGGCCAAAAATGGCGAAGCTTAGGAAATGCAATGTGGCTGACGAATTTAGAGGTTTCCAATGATAGTGGTAAAAAACTAGTTTTAACTCATAGCTTCAAAGAAGAAAACTATCCAAAGTATGATAATTTTGATGCAGTTCATGTATATAGAGTTTCAGAAATACCAATGGATTATTATGGAATAATGGGCGTACCTCTTACATATTTGAAATATCACAATGACAAGATGTTTGAAATTGTTGGGGAGGCAAATCATGGTTCTGATAATGAATATGATCTTTTTAAACCACAAATAAATGGAAAAGAAACATTTAAACGAATATTGATTAAAAGACGAAAGCGAGACAAAAGAATGGAATTTAGAATACTTGATTTATTTTGTGGTGCAGGAGGAATGTCTTATGGAATGCATAAGAATAGCCACTTTGTAACAAAAGTTGCGTTAGATATTAATGAAAAATTGGCACAGACATTTAAGGAGAATATTCCTGAGTCAGAATTGATTATTGGAGATATACAAGATAAGGAAATTAAGGAAAAGATAATAAATCTCTCTAAGAAGAATAAAGTAAATATGATCATTGGCGGACCTCCATGCCAGGGATTTTCCTTAAAGGGCAAAAAATTAGGCTTAGATGATCCTAGAAATTTTTTGTTTATAGAATATCTGCATTTGGTTCAGGAACTTAAGCCTCTAGTTTTTGTAATAGAAAATGTAAAGAGTTTAATGTCTACATCTAATGGATGGTTTAAAAATCAAATTATAAGTGAGATAAAAAAATTAGGTTATAAAGTTAGTGTAGGTATAGTTAGAGCAAGTGACTATGGTGTTCCACAAAATAGGGAGAGAGTTATATTTCTGTGCAGCAAAAATAAAGTAATTTCTTTGCCAGAGCCAACAGTTAAAAAAACTACAACAGTTAGAGATGCTATCGAAGATTTAGCATATTTAAATTCAAATGAAGGTGATTTTGAACAAAGTTATATTACTGAAGCAAAAACAGAGTATCAAAAGCTCATGAGAAAAGATAGTGCTAGGTTATATAATCATAAGGCTTCTAATCATTCTGAAATTGCAATTCATAAGCTTAGCATGATACCACCAGAAAAGGGTAAAGAATATTTGCCCGAAAATCTTTTAGGAAAGCAAAAATTTAATTCAACATGGGGGAGATTGAAGTGGGATGAGCCATCTCCAACTATAGACACAAGATTTGATGCTGCATCAAATGGTACAAATAATCATCCGTTTTTGAATCGCTCTATTACACCTAGAGAAGCTGCTCGAATTCAGTCATTTGATGATAGATTTATTTTCTATGGTAATAAAGTTGATATTAGAACACAAATTGGTAATGCGGTGCCACCACTTATGGCAAAGGCTATTGCTGATCATATATATGAAAATTTAGTCAATAATGAGAGTGAGGTAATTGAAAATGAATAATCAAATGGCTTATTTAGTAGGTATGATATTAGGAAACGGAGAAGTGCAAAGAGATGTGAATAGCACTACGATTACGATAGAAATACCACACAAGAATTTAAGAGATGATGAAGGGCTAGAAGTTTCGGTATATGTAAAAAGTAGTTTAGCTGATATTAGAAGCGTTATCGAACCACTTTTAGGACATTCCTTGCCTATTTCACAAACAAAAAGTGTAACAAGGGTGTCTTTTACAAAGCCTAATGAAGATTATACAATGAGGGAAATTTTAAGATTTATTGGAAATGGAATTCATCACTCAACAATGATAATGAATGATGAACTATTTAATATGTCTACTGACGAAAAGAAAGAGTTACTTAGAGGAGTGGCAGATGTAACAGGATACATTAGGAAAAGTAATATTGCATTTGGACAAGATGGTTGTCATAGAGTATATATTGAGGTTCCAGGTAATTGGCAATTTGTTATAGATATAGCTAATATGTTGAAAACATTAGATATACCAGTGCAAACAATAGATTTTGGACATCCGAATTTTAGAGATTCTAATTTAAAAAAATACAACGAAGGGAAACCTAATTATTGGAAAAAGGAACATCAAGTAAAGATATGGGCAAATGAATTTTTGCCTATAGGATTTAACATTGTTCATAAGCAAAGGGCGTTAGAAAGATATGCTGAAGAACTGCTTGACTATTTAGATGAAGAAAAAACACATCAATTCTACTGGGAAAAATCTATTAGATTAAGGAATAAGCCTATTCATCCTATGGAAAATGATGATAGCTTGCCTGAAAAAATAAGAGGCAAGCATTTTGACTCATGGACTCAATTAGCAAAGGAGTTGGGATATGGCGAATAATGTAAGAAGTGAATTTGATCTATATCCTGGCATGTGCAGATGGTTAGATACATACCTTAAAGACAAGTTTAAAAATAAAAGATGCGAAGTGTTTGTGTTAGATTGTCATTCTGTATATTTGGATTCAATTTTAGATAAATACGATGTAATACAATATTATCCACAAGTTGTTGGATTGAAAATTGAAATTGATGTTTTAGGAATTGTAAGATGGAAAGATAGAGCTGAAATCTATCTGGTTGAAGCAAAAAAGACAGCTTTAAATCTTCAAAACTTAGGGCAATTATTGATATATTGTAAACTTTGCAATCCTGAGGAAGCGTATTTATTATCCTCTGGCGGTTTAGGTGGCTTGAAAAAAGTTTTAAATAATTTAAATAGGGAAGACCTTCTTGATTATGGAAGTGGAAAAAGAATTAAAAAAATTAAGGTTGCCAGATGGGATATAACTAAAGATGGGATAGATAATCATTCTATTGTGCCTAAAATTTAGAATTTATTATTTTTGAAAAAGGGGTGATTTTAGAATTATGTTTGATAATGGTTGTGAATGGATAAGATGTGATTTTCATCTACATACAAGGAAAGACAAAGAATTCAAATATACAGGGGAAGATAACTCATTTATTAGCGATTATGTAAATAAACTGGAAAGTGAAAAGATAAAGATTGGAGTAATAACTAATCATAATAAATTTGACTTGCAAGAATATAAAGCTTTGAAAAAAGCGGCAAATAAAAAAGATATTTTCATTTTGCCAGGAGTGGAGTTATCAGTTAAAGATGGTAAAAATGGCGTTCATACACTTATAGTATTTAATCCAGAAGACTGGATAAAAAATGGCGAAAACCATATTGATAGTTTTTTGACTGCCGCTTTCCAAGGAATAAGTAATCGAGAAAATGAAAACACATGCTGTAACTTTGATATAAATACCCTACTAGTAGAACTGGAAAAGCTTAACAAAGACTATTTTATTGTATTTGCACATATTGAACAGAGAAGTGGACTTATTGAAGAATGTGGTGGTGGTAGGTTAAGTTCTTTAGCACAAAATCATGAATTTAAAAAAAGAGTGCTTGGATTACAGAAACTTAGAACTTTTGACAATAAATCCAAAATAAAAAATTGGTTTGGTTATGAGATTGCATTTGTAGAAGGATCGGATCCTAAAAAACTTGATGAAATTGGAAAAGGGGAATTATGTTATGTAAAGATTGGAGAATATTCTTTTAGTGCATTGAAGTTTTCTCTTCAAGATTATGAAAATAGAATTTCTAATGAAGAGCCAAAAATTAATCATGGTTTTATACAATCTATAGCATTTAAAGGGGGAAAACTGGACTCAATAAAAATACCTTTTTCAAATGAATTGAACACTTTAATTGGTATAAGGGGAAGTGGAAAATCTTCGATTTTAGAATCAATAAGGTACGCTTTGGATCTAAATGCTAATATTGATAAAGATTATAAGGAAAATCTAGTTAAGAATACTTTAGGATCAGGTGGAGAAATTTCTTTAGATATTATTGATAAGTATGGTAAACATTATGAAGTCAGAAGATTAATGGGTGAACAACCATCTATTTTAGATGAAAATGGGAATGAGGTTGGAATTTCTATCAATTCTGTAATAAATAATCCACTGTATTTTGGTCAAAAGGATTTATCTTTTACTCAAAGCGGATATGCATTTGATTTGTTGCAAAAATTAGTTGGCAATAAAATAAAAATGCAACTAGGTTCTGTAGATAATTATGTTCTGAAATTGGATAATTCGATAAGGAATCTACTTCAACTCTCGTCAATTCCAACTAAGATAGAGGAGCTGAATGCGATAAAGCAAGACTTGGAATATAAACTTAAAATTTTTCATGAGAAAGGTATATCAGAAAAACTAAATAAGCAAACTTCATATAATAAAGACTACAATAAAATTGAATATCTAGTTAAACAAGTTAATGCAACATATTCGAAAGTTAAAAAAGTATACAGCGAAATTGATAAAAATCAATTTATCTTATCAGATTATACCAGTGAATTTAATGGAGAACTATTTGGAAATATAAATGATATATTAAAAAATATTTTAACTGCTATTAATAATATCTCATCTGAAATCGAAACTATTGCGAAAAATGAAAATTCTCTACGAACAATTAAAGATGAATTTGATAAAGACATGAAATCATTAAAAGAAGAGTTTGCATCTATTAAGCGTGAAATACAAGATGATACTCTTGATCCAGATAGTTTTGTAAAATACACATCTGAATTAGATAAAGTAAAACAAAATATCGAAGAATTAAATAAGAAAAATAATTCTAGAGAATCACTAATTTTGGATATCAAGAAATCTATACGAGAAAGAAATGAAGTCCTTAGTAATATTTTTAATAAATATGAAGAAGAAATTAAAAAAATTAACGATAGCCAAAGTGAACTTAAAATTGAAATCAAATTCAAAGGAAATAAAGATAAATTCAAAAATGATATTAAAGCCAAGTTTCGTGGCACTGGAATATCAGAAGTAAAGGCTGTGACTATAGCCAATGAGTTTTCTGATTTTGTATCAATTATAAGTGATTGCATTTTAGATGATGCAAAAAAATTACATTCTATACTTACAGATAATGAAAGCGTTAAAGTATATGATAAAATAAAAGATAATTATTCTGATCTAATAAAAGAAGTATGTCCAGATTTAGTAGAAATTTACTATCATGATAAGTTGCTCGAACAACATTCGATAGGACAGAGAGCATCAGCATTAATATTATTTGTTTTAACACAAGAAGATAATGATTTAATTATTATTGACCAGCCAGAAGATGATTTAGATAATCAAATCATTTATGATGAAGTGATTAGCACAATTAATAAAAAGAAAAAATCTATACAGTTTATTTTTGCTACGCATAATGCGAATATACCTGTACTAGGGGATGCAGAATGTGTTATTTCTACTCAGTATGATGAAAAAATAAATGCTGATATTGGAAATATTGATTGCAAAAATACTCATAAAAAAATTGTTGATATAATGGAAGGTGGGAAAGAAGCTTTTGAGAAACGTAAATTGATATATACCAACTGGAATGAAGTTTCAAAAGTATAGAGCTATCTTTCCATATCCCTACCCATATATTTCTCATAATTTTTTCTGATTTTATACATTTCTTTCATATCGGATTTTGCAGAAGAATACTCTTGCATTAGGGTATTCTTTTTTTTATGCAATAAATCAAGCTCTTTTATAATATCCTTGGAGTTTGGTGGTTTTGAGTAAGATTCTTTTAGGTCTGAAAGAGCATTTTGATATAGTGTTATTTCTGATTTATGTTCTTCAGAAAAAGCCTTATCAGATGGATCTTTCTTATATTCCAGATAGATTTGACGATACAATTTTATGATATGAACTATGTTCCATAGTATTTGATAGAGTTGAAATTTTGTTATCTATAACTTTGATTTTATCCTGTAAATTTTGTTTTTTTAATGCACTTTCTTTAATGTGTTCATCAAGCTGAGACATAGACTTAAATCCTTTTTCACGCATCAAAAGTACAGTGTCGGCTGCAGTTCTTAAATTATGTTTTGTAACCCAATACTTATAGCCTTTGCTTGATTTTATCTTTTCATTATTTGAAATATCTATAATATAGCCTACACGTTTTTTAACAGTATAGGTTCTTTGATTAGTATTATCTAAGATACACTCTTTTAATCTATCTTCAGTATAATCTTCTCCGATAGTCTTAGCTCTTGTAAATCTTTCTTTGTCCTTGTGCTTAAACGCAATATGTCTTCCATACTTGATTTCATAATCAAGGGTAGCCATTCTATTTAGAAAATCATCCTAATCATTGGATTGTTTAATGGATCTATCTATATCAAATTGAAGCCTACAATAGCCAAAGCCAGACGGGCTTAAGGCTGACAACAGATTATCTTTTCCATAACTGTTTGCATCAATATGTCATTATGGATGCGATTCGAGATGACAATGTACTTCGTTTTCAAATTGACTATGTTGGGAAATTTGTTCAAAAAAGATTGATAGACAGCAACGTAGAAGTCGAAGCGATTGATACCCAAGAGTTGTTTGATAATAAACCTCGCATTGAAAAAATTGCACGTTTTATTATAGAGAATTTTAATATTAAAACTCGTAATCGAGAATTTACGGCAATGTTTTGCGTTAGCAGTGTAAAAATGCTAACACATTATTATGCAGCTTTTGAGAAAATTCTTGCTGAAAAAATAGAACAGGCCACTCAAAATGGCGAACATTTTGCAGATTTTAAAATTGCTACGATTTTTAGTTATGCTGCAAATAAAGCGGTTTCAGATGGTAGTGGTTTAATCGGTGAAGAAAGTACGGATTTGCCGGCTCAAATTAATGTTTCTAGTCGTGATCATCTCGATAATTATATTGAAAAATATAACCGCACTTTTAACACTAATTTTAACTCAGGCGATCGTTTTTATGATTATTACCGAGATATTGGGCAGAGAGTTAAAAATAAAGAGATTGATTTATTACTCGTAGTGAATATGTTTCTAACGGGGTTTGATGCTCCTGCACTTAACACGTTATTTGTAGATAAAAATTTAAAATATCATGGCTTAATTCAAGCATTTTCACGCACTAATCGCTTGTATAACGACAACTATTTGGTAGTATAGTTTGCTTCCGTAACTGAAAATAAGCGACTGATGATGCATTATCGCTATTTTCTAATAAAGATGCTAAGTCAATAGTACTTGTACCAGAGTTTGATGAAATTAAAACTGAATATAATCAAGCGGTAGAAGCATTACTCAAGATTACGCCAACGTATGAAAGTGTAGATGAATTATTGACCGAAGAAGATGAACTTGAGTTTATCAAGGCATTTCGTTTAGTTATGAGTTTGAATACTCAACTTTTAACATTTAGTGAGTATAATCAGGATGAAACTTTTCTAAATAAGTTAGATTATGCGAATTTTGCATCAAAATACATTGATTTACGCCGAAAAGTGGATAAATACGTCAAAAAGCAAAAAGTATCAGTGCTAAATGATGTGGATTTCCAACTGGAATTACTGCATTCGGATAAAATCAATGTGGGTTATATTTTAGGTTTATTACAACGAGCTACAAAAACCAAAAATTTTGAGCAACGTAAACAATATGAAGCTCAAGTTTACGATTTATTAGCAACTGAAATCACGCTACAAAATAAGCAAGATCTAATTGCCAAATTTATTGATCAAAACATGCCGCATTTTGATGAAAAAACAAATGTGAATGAAGTATTTCAAACTTATTGGGATGCTGAGCGTGAACGAGCTTACAATGAATTTTGTGAAGCAGAAAACTTAAATAAAACGAATGTTAGAGCTTTATTAGAAAATTACCAACATACTAAACGTTTACCTCGCCAAGACGAAATGAAAGAGCTACCAAACTTTAAAGTCGGTTTATTCCAGCGTGAAAGCCTATTTAATAGCTTGGTTGCTAAAACTCGTAGTTTTATTGAAAGGTTTTACGTGGGTATGTAATGCAAGGCTTCGCTTTTAATAAACTTGCTGATAGCATAATTGGATAACCTTTTGGGCTATGCTTTACTTCAATTTGATAGATATTTTCAAGGTTTCCACTTTCAGAAAAATCTATCAAATTGTCCCTTGCCGTGTAGCGGTAAGGATTTTTCGGCGATGTGAATAAGGTTATTCGATATTTCTTTTCTGTTTTTATATCTTTAAAAAAGCAATTTAAAGCACATTTTTTTCCCCAAGTCTTAAAAATGAGCTTAACAGTATGAAAGCCAACAGGGATATTTCTTTTATAGCTTTCAGGCTCTAACCCCCAATCTACGGCTTCTTCGTAATCTATAACACGTTCATCACCAATATTGACGCCTTCTTTACCTTCGATAAATTCAATAAAATTACTCATTTTGTACTCCTATATTCTGATTTTGCAGTTCGGCTTTTGTACTATTTGTCGTTGTGCAAAAGTTCGTGCAATTGTTTTATTTGTGTTTGTAATGAGCTGTTGAGCTGCACTAATTGTTCGTTCTGATTGTTTAATTCGTTGTTCAGAAATCGTAATTGCTCGTTTTCGGTCAGTAAAATATGCAAATTCTGTTCTAACTCTATTAAATAATCGCTCAATGCGATGCTGAATTCGTTGAGCATATTCAATTCCTATTCTTTGTAGATCTCTAAAATGTAATTGCCATTTTGGCTTTGAAAGATTCTCCCTTGTTCTTTCGGAATTTTCAGTTGCAGAATAGTTTCGTTCTCGAATAAATTCAATTTTGAAAGCTCTTTGGCTTGTAATCGGCTGTATATCAGACTGTGGTTCTGCAAAGCAGTTTGAGCCTTGTCTATTTTGTTGTTCAGATAAAATAGTGTAACGAGCAGGATACTCGGTAGCATTAGGCAAATTATGCTGATAATCAGGATTGGGCGAATTAACAAGCGGTTTAATTTCTGTATATTTTTGCTGATTAAATTTAATTCTTCGTTGAAATAATTGCTCAAATGTTGCTTGTGCTTGTTTAATTCGTTCTCCAGTTCTTGATTGATATGTCGCTGTTTTTCGCCTAAATTCTTCTGCAAATTCGCCGTTAAATTCTCTATGTTCATAGATCGCTCCTGACAAACGGATATTTTTCTTTAGGGCTGGATGACTTATTGAAATAGATTTTTCTGTCGTTCGTTCAATCTTAAAGCCACTTTGTTTTAGTAATTCAATAATATCTTCTCGAGATGAAATATGTTGTTGAACAATGCCATCGGCAATAAGTGTGGTTAGATTCTCCTTAATTTTGGATTGTTGCATATCTGTACTAAATTCAAACTTACAAAGTTGCCTTTTTGTTGGATCGTGCGGATCGCTAAGCTGATATTGGTAATTTTGTAACTGCATCCAACTATCAAATAATTGTTTATCATTACGATGAAAATAGGGTTGGTAGCGTTTGCCAGTAGTTAATTCAACATTGGGAATAAAGAAATTGAGTTCTAAACGCCCTTTATCTCTATGCTCAATCCAGCTGATGTTAAATTGTTCGTTAGTAAGCCCTGCAAAGACCATTTCTTCAAATTTTTCCATTAACTCTAATTTACTTTTCTTAGGTAAGTCAGCTTCTTCAAAAGATAGGCAACCTACTGTATATTTATTTGAAAATGCTAAACTTTGAGCTAATTCCAAAGATAGTTCAGGGTTACCCTTTAGTACTGTTGCTAACTCCCGATTTCTATCTTTATCTAGCAAATAATCAATACTTGCTTTTGCACTGCCTTTCCCTTTATTTTTGAATATTTTTATTAGCATATTGAATTTCTAATAACTGATCTAAGCTAGCACGAATAAGAGCTAATTCAGCTATGATTTTTAGTACATCGATCTGATTTTGAGCTTTATTCTGAACGTTAATGTATTTAGCAATTTGATTAAGATTTCCATTCAAACGTCCAAGCCAAGTAAGTAAGTTTTTATCTGTGTAGTGAATAGGTTTTTTACTAATTTTTTTCCCAAGACATGTTTCACGGATCCAAGTAGCCAGTCGAGGGTAAAGACAATTTTCTAATAGTTGATGATACTCATCTTCGCTTACTCGAATAATGATTTGCTTGGTTCGTTTATGCTGTTCGATCATAGAATTAGACTAACTTTTTTATTTATTATAGCTATCTCTTTCTAAAAGAAAATAAGGTTAACCATATGATTTTAAATGGTAAACAAGTTGAAATGACTAGCTATAATTAGAAATGGAAAAATGTTAGTGAAGATTATGAATAGTCTATTGAAGGGTTATGTTGAATAAATGATGTGTTATTATTAAAAAGTGAATAAGGTGAATAGTTAATGAGAAAATAAATCTTAAGAATAAGAAAGCAAAAAAATAGGTGGGTTTCCCCACCTAAATTATAAATCTTCACCTCTAATCCAGGTATCGACCATATCAGCCCATTTCTGCATCATATCTCGACGTTGTTCTGCATATTCGGCTTTATTATAAACAGCTCGAACACCTTGCTGTTCATGTGCGAGTGCTTTTTCAATCCAATCAGTATTAAAGCCTTTTTCATTTAGTAATGTTGATGCTGTACGGCGTAGATCATGGATAGTAAAAGGATCTATATTAATGCCTTTTTTATTCATCAATTCAACGGTTTCAGTGATCACTCGGTTTAGTGAAGATAATGAGACAGGCTTTAAACGACTTGTTCGAGATGGAATAATAAATTCAGAGTTCTCACAATAAATTTTAAAGGCTGTCAGAATCTCAAGTGATTGAGCAGATAAATAAACATTATGAGCTCTTCGAGCTTTCATTCTTTCACTTGGAATAGTCCAAATATTGCGTTGAAAGTCAAATTCATCCCATGTAGCGTTAACAAATTCACTTTTCCGAACCATTGTATAAAGGATGAATAAAACGCCCTTTCTTAGAGTGAAATATCGTTCGGTTTGATTTAATTCATTGAAAAATAAATGAATTTCTCTCGGGGTTAATGAGCGTTCTCTAGGTCGAAAAGTAGCTATTGATGAATTGGAAATCCGTTCTGCTGGATTTTTAAAATTATGCCCTTTAGAAATTGCATATTTATAGACAGCATTGAATAGATCCCGAACAAAAATTGCTGTAGAGGGAGCTCCCCGTTCTTTGATAATTTGGCAATGGTTGCGTATATCTTCAGAAGAAATTTCTATCATCAATTTTTTGGCGAAGTAGGGTGCAATCTCTCTTTGATAAGTCATTTTCCTTAGGTTTCTAGTACTTTCAGCAAATTCTGCTTCTGCAATATAGCGTATTGCGAAATCTTCAAAACGATCTGCATTTTTAATAGCATTTTTTAGTTTTCGTTTTTCAGCAGCGGGGGATATTCTGCTATTAACTAGTTTTCTAGCTTCCAATAATTTCTCCCTAGCCTCGGATAGTGTTAAACCGTCATCACCATATTTGCCAATAGACAGAGTTTCTCTACGGCCATTTATTCGATAATCATATCGAAACATAATAGTGCCAGTTGTAGATACGGCTACATATAGCCCATCACGATCTTGTACCTTATACAATTTTTCTTTGGCTTTTAACGCCTTAATTTTACTATCGGTGAGCATATTATTCTCCAATACCGTCGTTAAACTGACGGTATTCTTGATCTTGAAAAATTTTTTGTCAAACAGCACCGTCTAAAATACCGTCATAATTAAGAAATGGGCAGAGAAGAGTAGAAATGAGATGAAATAAATAAAGCCTTGATATACAAGGCTTTATTTGAGGTGTTGAAATAATTAGAAAGTATCTGAAAAAGTGATTTTTTATTCCCACTCGATAGTTGCTGGGGGTTTCCCGCTAATGTCATACACGACGCGGGAAATGCCATTCACTTCATTGATGATACGGTTAGACACTTTACCTAATAAATCGTAAGGCAAGTGAGCCCAATGTGCGGTCATAAAATCGATTGTTTCTACCGCACGTAGTGAGATAACCCAATCGTATTTACGGCCATCGCCCATCA